>QZGF01000004.1_pt1 | contig 61761 bp, 61 predicted proteins | sample 1990021 | NCBI WGS metagenome assembly QZGF01 (sample SAMN10076523, study PRJNA491371) | Subsurface metagenome, whole genome shotgun sequencing project. | isolation source: subsurface fracture fluid from borehole BE326-BH2 | place: South Africa: Beatrix Gold Mine | collected 2015-06-18 | reverse complement strand
CTGCCATCCTTGACCGTAGGCAGGAATATAAAAAGTCAAAGGAATTTGATACCGACAGCCGCCGGCTTCCGAAGAAACGATTGTGGGGATACCGCCGGAGCCGCTAGAACCGCAGCCGGAAAAGTAAAGATTATTGACACCGGCAGAACACAAAGCACCACTAAGACCAATTTCTAATGCAGTATTAATGGCGATACTTGCCAAACCATATTCTACTCCAAATAAAGCGCCAGCGGCACCCGCACCCGTTCCACTTACTAAAGTTTCTGGTAAAATATAAGGACTAATTTGCCAAACAACTACCGCTATAACAACAGAAAGAAAAACTTTAAAAATATTAAATTCTCCTCCTGCATAAACAACTTTTGTTGAAAGCGTGTAAAAACTAATGGCTATTATCAAAAAACCGATAAAAAATCTGTTTTTGAAAATCTTATCCATTTATAAAATAATATCATTCTTAATTTTTCTCGACAATGTAAAATTGTGGATAACTATAAGACAAAAAAATGCAGGAATTTATTCTCCTGCATTAAAATATTTCGTTATTATGCGAGCGAATCCAGGGGCAATTTTATTCTTAATAACCCACTTTTCAGAAAATAATAAACTAGTAAAGGCTGTTCCCTGATATTCCATTATAAGTTTTGATTGGTGAAATATAAAAAGATGCACAACAACCCCTCCGCCTCCAGGAGGTATGGTATAAGACACAAAAGCAATTTTAAACTTAGCAATCAAAACATCGTCTTCTGGTTTATCCGTAATAACAAAGCCTCTTTTTGAAAGCTCTTGAGCCAGAGAATTTTTCAAAATAATTACCAGCTCTTTTTTTTTGGGCTCCGAATAGACAACGGCAAGTTTGCCGTCCACTTCAACTTCTTTGACTTTTGCGTATTCCTCGCCTTCTAGGAAGATTTTATTTAACTTCGGTATTTCCGATTCCGGCACTTTTAATTGCGGTGTCGCGCACCCGCTCACTAGTCCTGCCAACATCAAAATTCCGAGCAAAATTATTAATTTCTTCATTTTACACCTCCTGATATAAACGGCTTTTTAGCCGTTGTTTTTTAAAGAACCATATAAGCCAAAGGCTTATTTTAATTCAATTATACTCGAATTTATGAAATTGTCAAATACGCGCACTGGCTCATATGATATACTTAAGTATATCGCTTTAACTTGGCAGTGCTATGCTATAGCATAGCACCTTAACTAACGGACCAGTGCATTCATAAAAAAATATTAAGCGCGCAAATTTGGGATGAGATGTAGGCGGGTTGTTGTATAAACACCTGCCTTTTTATATTATAGAAATCATGAGAGACATTTATGTTTATTAAGCATTCTAAAATTTATGCTGCAACAAAAATTATCGCAATTAGGAAATAAAAAACTTTGCCCCATCGCAATTTTTATTAGGAATAGGAAAATTTTACTTGGATTAAGACATTATGCGTCGGATAAATGGAAAACCATTAGCGTATGGACATGTCCGGGCGGCAGAGGCGATGAAAACGAAACAATTGAAGAAACATTAAGAAGAGAAGTTGCGGAAGAAACAGGCATTGTTGATTTCGAAATTATACAATATTTAGGAGAAGTTCCCGGTGCCAAAGAGGGAGACATCGTTTTGTTGTTCTTTTGCCAAACATCACAATCGCCAAGATTAATGGAGCCGGAAAAATTTTCCGAATGGCAGTGGTTTTCCGTAAATGAACTTCCGAAAAATTACATAAATAATGATGTAGAAAAAGTTATTGTAAAATTTTTAAATGAATTACCATGATTGTGCCATTGATGTATAAACACCATTGGTAAAATCAAAAAAAATCCGCTAAAATTGAATAAATGCCTAAAACAAAATTTATTCGATTAGCAGAGATTTTCAGTCGGTTGGAAAAAATTTCATCAAGTTTGGCGATGATTGATATTTTGGCGGATTTTTTTCCGAAAATTTCTCCGGAGGAAGCGAAAATCTCCGCTCATTTTTTGCGGGGTGAAGTTAGTTCGCCTTACAAGGGATTGGAGACCGGTTTGGCGGAAAAAATGGTAATCAGAGCCGTTAGTCGAGCAGAGAATATTGAAATCAACAAAATTAAATCTTTATATAAAAAAACCGGCGATCTTGGTTCGACAATCGAGAATTTAAAAAAAGATAAAAAAGGCGCTATTCTAACTATTGAAGAGGTTTTTGGAAAACTGGTAGAAATCGCTAAAACAACGGGGACCGGTTCGCAAGAGAAAAAACTTAATCTTTTGGTTGATTTATTGTCGAAAACTTCAGGTCTGGAAGCAAAATATATTATTCGGACGATTTTAGGAACTTTGCGTCTAGGAGTAGGGGAGATGATTTTTCTTTACGGTTTAAGCAAGGCGTTCGGCGGCGATAAAAAAGGAAAAGAAACTTTAGAATATGCTTTTAATGTTTTATCGGATTTAGGGGAAGTGGCTTACGCGGTTTCGAAAATGGGAATTAAAAAGATTGCCGAGATTAAACCGAAAGTCGGCGTGCCGATTAGAATGATGGCGGCTAATCGAGTTGAAGAACTGAAAGACGTAAAAAAACATATTGTTGGTGAAGTTTCGGTTGAAGACAAATATGACGGCGAAAGAATTCAGGCGCATATCAGCATTAAGTGTCAGGTGCCAAGCGTCAAGTGTCAAGAAATTATTCTTTTTTCGCGGCGGCAAGAAAATATCACTCATCAGTATCCTGATATTATTGAAGGATTGAAAAAGTCTTTCCGAGGCAAGGAGGCGATTATTGAGGGCGAGGTTGTGGCTTATGACGAAGAAAAAAACAGGATGCTTCCGTTTCAGGTTTTAATGTCGCGAAGGAGGAAGCACGGCATTGAAGAATACGTCAAAAAAATTCCGACTCGTTATTTTTTGTTTGATTTGCTTTATTTGGATGGGAAAAATTTTCTAAAAAAGTCCTTGAAAGAACGGAGAGCGGCGCTGGAAAAAGTTTTTCGGCGATTAAAACCAATTGAATTCGGCCGCTATGCCGTAACCGATGATTTGTCGGAAATAGAATCTTATTTTAGCGAAGCGCTTAAACGCGGCGCCGAAGGGGTAATGATAAAGGATTATTCGGGAATTTATAAAGCCGGCACTCGCGGTTGGCTTTGGATAAAATTCAAGAAAGAATACAGAAAAGAATTGGCCGACACTTTCGATTTGGTAGTTGTCGGAGCTTTATACGGAACAGGCAGAAGAGCGAAAACTTATGGTTCGCTTCTGGCGGCGGCTTACGATCCGAAAGAAAATAAATATTATTCCTTTACCAAAGTCGGCACCGGCCTTACCGATGCAACTTTGGCTAAATTGCCGAAGATGTTTGAGAAATATAAATTAAGCGAGAAACATAAATTAGTGGAAACCGGAATGAAAGTTGATGTCTGGTTTGAGCCGAAAATTGTGATGGAAGTTTCCGGAGCCGAAATTACCGTCAGTCCGGTTCATGTAGTTGCTAAAGATAAAATCAAAAAAGGCGGTTTGGCATTGAGATTTCCTAAATTCTTAAGATGGCGTCCTGATAAATCAGCCGAAAACGCGACAACCGTTGAAGAAATTTACGAGCTTTACCCCCACACTAAACGAGGATAAATTATATTTTTGTGCCGAAAACACCGATTTTCGTTTAGTGTGGGGGTTTATAAAACCGCTAAAAAACATTAAAATAATATAATGTCTAAACTTTCTAAACAAACCTTGGAATATCTGGCGGAATTGGCAAGGCTTGAGCTCAAAGAGAAAAAAGAAGAGAAGTTGATAAAAAACCTTCAGGAAATTTTGGCTTATTTCGAAGAGCTTAAAGAAGCGGATACCGAAAACGTCGAGCCGCTTGCCGGCGGGACCGTAGAAAAAAATATATTTAGAAACGATGATGAAACATTTGTTGGTCGTCGGACGTCGCCGGTCTTCTTAAGAGGACAATTTCCGGAGGAGGAAAATGGTTATCTAAAAATACCGCCGGTGTTTGAATAATGACCGATTCAAAACTACGAAATACATGCGAATCTACAAATATGGATTTTTTAAATAATCTCACAATTAAGAAATTTCACGAAGGGCTGGCATCGAAACAGTTTTCCGCTTTTGAAATTACAAAGGCGTTTTTTGATTATATTAAGAAAAATGATTCACAAATTAACGCTTATTTGCGGTTAACTAAAGATTTAGCTTTGTCGCAGGCAAATAAAATTGACGTTGAGTTAGCCGAGGGAAAAGATTTAAAAATTTTGGCGGGCGCGCCGCTGGCGATTAAAGACAATATTTTAATTGAAGGCGAACCGGCGACCGCGGCTTCAAAAATTTTGGAAAATTATCGGGCGAGTTATGACGCAACGGTGATTAAAAAATTAAAAGAAGCCGGCGCGATATTTTTGGGGAAAACCAACATGGATGAATTCGCCATGGGTTCTTCAACGGAAAATTCAGCTTTCAAAATTACAAGAAATCCAATTGATTTAGAAAGAGTGCCGGGCGGTTCTTCCGGCGGCTCGGCGGCGGCCGTCTCTGCTGATATGGCGTTGGCGGCTTTGGGTTCGGATACTGGCGGTTCAATTAGGCAACCGGCCGGTTTTTGCGGCGTAATCGGTTTAAAACCGACTTACGGCGCAATTTCAAGATACGGTTTGATTGCAATGGCTTCGAGTTTGGACCAAGTCGGCCCGATTACCAAAACCGTCGAAGACGCGGCGATTTTGTTTAAAGAAATTAGCGGCAGAGACGAACTTGACGCCACTTCAGTTAATTTTCAATATAATGATGACGAACTTTTAAATCCGAAACTTGAAAATATTAGAAAATTAAGAATTGGGATTCCGAAAGAATATTTTATCGAGGGTTTGGATAAAAATGTTTCCGAAGCGATTGAAGAAACAATTAAACTGCTTAAATCATTAAAAATAGAATTTAAAGAAATTAGCTTGCCGCACACAAAATACGCCTTGTCTTGTTATTACATTATTATGCCGGCCGAAGTCAGCGCAAATCTCGCTCGTTTTGATGGCATCCGTTATAGCCGAGCGACAAGCGAAAAGCGAAAAGCGACAACTTTAAAAGAGATTTATTTTAAAACTCGGGGTGAGGGTTTTGGCGAAGAAGTAAAAAGAAGAATTATTTTAGGAACATTTGTTTTATCGGCAGGCTATTATGACGCTTATTATTCCAAAGCGCAAAAAGTCCGAAAATTGATTAAAGAAGATTTTGATAGGGCGTTTAAAGAAGTCGATGTAATTTTAACGCCGGTTTCGCCGACGTCGGCTTTCAAAATTGGTGAAAAAACTGACGACCCGCTTCAAATGTATCTTTCTGACATTTTTACCATTCCGGTCAATTTGGCGGGATTGCCGGCAATATCCATCCCAACGACTAACAACCAACGACTAACAACTAAAGACGGTCGTAAGTTGCCGGTTGGTTTTCAACTTATTGGTAAACCGTTTCGAGAAGCCGATGTTTTGGGAATCGGGCAATATTACGAAAAATTACAAGCGGTATAATCAACTATACCAGTATAGTTAACTATACCTTTCTTGGATAATATTAAGCCTTATTATGATTAGAAATATTATAAATTTTTTCGTAGAGAATTTATTGATTTTTCAAGTTGTTTCACTTTTTATTTCTTTATTCTTCTTGAGTTTTATTATTTATTTTATCGCCAAGCTTAACATTATCGGCGATAAAATTGAATATTATTTTGATATTTTAGGCGCTAAAAATATTTCCAAGCGTCGAACATTAAAGGCCTGGAAACAAATCCAGAAAAGATTAAAAGCGGGAGAAGCCAATCAATTAAAATTGGCAATTTTAGAATGCGACCGAATTTTACACGAAATTTTGAAAATGGCCGGTTATCAAGGGAGAAATTTGGACGAAATTTTCGAGCAAATCACCGAAGCGCAGATTTCCAATATAAAAGAAATCCGGCAAGTTCATAAGCTGCGCCATCGAATTGCCAATGAGCCGGATTTTATCTTGAATCAAAACGAAGCAATAATGGCGGTTGAAATTTACAAAAAAACTTTTCAGGAATTAGGATTGATAGATTGAAGAAAATTTTCTTTTACCAACCTGAATCATCATCCCCTTTTTTATTTCTATTTGTTTTTTCCAATCTTTTTGAACTTCGCCGTTTATTCTTACTCCGCCTTGCTCAATTAATCTTCTGGCTTCGGATTTTGAAGAGGCGAGTTTGGTTTTTACCAATAAATCCAAAATATTAAGACTTTTTTCTTTGATTGTTATTGCAGGTATTTTTGTCGGCAGTTCTTTTTCTTTAAAAATCCGATTAAATTCTTTTTCGGATTTTTGGGCGGTTTTTTCTCCGTGATAAAGAGTGACAATTTCTTTTGCCAGTTCTATTTTGGCGTCGCGAGGATTAATCTGATTACGCTCTATTCCTGTTTTGATTTTTTTAATTTCATTTTCAGATTTGTCGGTGCAAATCAGAAAATATTTTATAATAAGATTATCGGGTAAACGCATTATTTTCTCAAACATAATGTTCGGCGTTTCATCAAGTGCGATATAATTTCCGTAACTTTTACTCATTTTTCTGACGCCGTCGATGCCTTCCAGCAAGGGCGTGAGCATAATATCTTGTTCCGGCATTTGGTAATGTCTTTGCACTCTTCGGCCCATTAAAAGATTAAATTTTTGATCGGTGCCGCCGACTTCTAAATCTGATTTGACTTTCACCGAATCGTAAGCTTGAAAAAGGGGATATAAAATTTCCAGCAGGCTAATATCGCGGCCTTCGGCAATTCGTTTTTGAAAATCGGCGCGGCGTAGAATTTGCTGGATGCTTCCGGCGCGCGATAATTCCAGAAGACGAATCGTTCCTTCTTTTTCGAACCATTCGCTGTTGTAATGGATTTCGGTTTTATTAATATCGATTATTTTTCCGGCTTGAAAAAGATATTTTTTAAAATTATTAACAATTTCTTTTTTTGAAAGGGGTTTTCGCGCCTCCGCCCGGCCCGACGGGTCGCCGATTTGAGCCGTAAAATCGCCGATTATTAAAACAATTTTATGCCCCAATTCCTGGAATTGTTTCAATTTTCTAAGCGGTACGGTATGTCCCAAATGAATATCGGGAGCGGTCGGGTCGATTCCGAATTTGATTCTTAATTTTTCTCCGGTAAGGAGTCTTTTTTTGAGATGTTCTTTGTTGATTATCTCTTCAACACCGCGAGTTAAGAGTTCTTCAAGTTTTTGAGAGGAAGTTTTGATTTTCATTGTGGTTGCGCGGGCGACCGGATTTGAACCGGCGATCTCCTCCGTGACAGGGAGGCGTGTTAGACCGGGCTACACCACGCCCGCATACATTATCAATTTTATCTGATTTTGAAATATTTTTCAAATTTTGTCATCGGTCTAAGAAATATGCGATCGCATATTTCTTTGACCGTTTATAAATCGGCACTTATTTTAATTTTTTTACTATTTCCTTGAATTTTTTTCCTCTTTCTTTATAATCGCGGAACATATCAAAACTGGCGGAGGCGGGGGAGAATATAATAATAGGGTTTAGATTATAGGGTTTAGCGATTAGAGATTTAGCGGTTTTGTAGGCGAGCTGGACAGCCGATTTTAAATCTTTGACTAATTTTATTTGACACTTGATACTTGACACTTGATACTTAATCTTTTTTTTATTTTCACCGAAAAGAATAATTAATTTTGTATCGGAATTTTTAAGGGCTTGAGCAAGAGGGGAGTAATCAAGATTTTTATCTTTGCCGCCGGCGATTAAAATCTTTGGTTGATTTGGAAAAGCGCGGATTGCCGCGGCCGCGGTCTGAGGGTTAGTTGAAGCAGAATCGTTGTAAAATTTAATAACGCAACCCGAATGAAGGTGAATAGTACGAATAAGTTCTAATCGGTGTTCGTTGCCGTGGAAATTTTTGACAGTTGTAATTATTTTATTTTTCGGGCAACCGAGCGATGAAGCGACTGTTGTTGCCATTATCGCATTTTTAAGATTATGGCGGCCAGGGATTTTAAGAATATAATCCAAATTTGCGAATTTATTCGAATGTTCCGAATTAACGGCGATTTTTTTAGCTGGACTTTTTTGAGCAACCAGTTTTGAATATTTATTATCGCTAAAATAAAAAATTTTATCCGTTTTTCTTTGCCATTTAGCGATATTAGTTTTGGCATTGAGATACTCGGAGAAATTTTTATGACTATCCAAATGGTCCGGAAAAATATCTAAGACAACGGTAATATCGGGCGAATGATTTACCCCCACACCATAACGAGAATAATTATTTTTTTGCGCTAAAAGCGCCGATTCTCGTTTGGTGTGGGGGTGAAAATCCCAAAGCTGGAAACTGGAAAGTTCCAAAATAACAATAGAATTATTTTTTAGTTTTGGCAGGATTTCAATTGCCGGCTTACCGATATTGCCGGCCAAATAAGCGTCTTTGCCGGCGGCTTTAAGAATTTTATAAAGCAGGGTTGAAGTCGTGCCTTTGCCCTTGGTGCCGGTAATGCCGATGACTTGCGGTGAGCCGCGCCGAACAACTTCTTCAAAAAATAATTTTGTGCCACTGGAAAACTTCGTCCCATTTCTGATGGCTTTTTGGATTTCCGGCAAATTATAAGGCACGCCGGGCGAACGGAAAACAATATCGAACCGCTCGAGATTTTTTAAATAATTTTTGTCGAATTTCTTGTCTAGAATAGAAATATCGGCTTTTTTAAATTGCGGCGATTTTTGAAGAAATTTTAATAATGATTTTCCTTCAAGGCCGAAACCTAAGATGGCAATTTTCATATTCATACGTTTTATATTATTACAAAAAAAGAATCCCATCGAAAGACGACGGGATATTATTGCGCGAGTTGAAAACTAAATAAATCTTTTAATCAGGGTTATGGTGTCAGGATGATAGTGAGAGTGATATTCTGGTGTGAAAGGATGCATTACAACCCCACTTTTTCCTCCGCTGTTGACGGCGTGAATGATGTTGTTTTCGGAGCACAATATGGCGACGTGTCCGACGTAAATTCCTGGTAGTTTTGAAAAGTCGTAGTAACCTTTTTCGCCGTGGAAGAACAATAAGTCGCCTGGTAGTGCTTCGGGAAAAGAAGGTATTATTTGTCCAATTTCCGAAGTAGCCTGTTCAATAGTTGACGGCGGCAGCACTAATTGTAGTGTTTTCCAGAAAACATATACTACAAATGAAGAGCAATCCACCTCCTGAATCGGTTTTCCGTCAAAAGCTATCAATTCTTCTCGAAACCGCGGCCGCGCCCCTCTTTTATACGGCGTTCCAACAAGAGATTCAGCGAAATCAATTATTTCTTTTCTTTTTAAATCTTTCACTAACTGCAATTTTTCTATCTTTGTCATTTTTCCTCCCTTAAATTAAAGATTTAATTTAAAGATGCTGTATTATTTTTATTCCAAATCTTTACTAATGTCAAGTTATTTGTTATTATTATTTCGCGGAGTGGAGGAACGGTTACCTCGGGAGGCTCATAATCTCCAGAAGCGGGTTCAATTCCCGCCTCCGCAACAAACGAGCGAAGAGAGTTTGCGGGAATTGAAGCCGACCCGAACGAAGTGAGGGCGGCGGGTTTCGGAGGAGACCGCCAGAAATTTATAAATTTATAAAATTATTCATTGTGGCGGTCGGGGGAGAAAAATTCCCGCCTCCGCAACAAATGAGCGAAGCGAGTTTTCGGGATATGGCAGGGTAGCTCAGTTGGCAGAGCGAGGGAGTCATAACCCCTAGGTCGTGGGTTCGATCCCCACCCCTGTCACAAAATAAAAAATATGATTCAAATTCAAGAACTCAAAAAATCAGCCTTAAAAGAAATTTCGGCTGCCGGAAGTTTAGAAGAATTAGAAAAAGCCGAAATTAAATACCTCGGTCGGAAGGGTGAACTAACATTGATTTTACGTTCTTTAAAAGATTTACCCGTTGAAGAACGAAAAAAAATTGGTCCGTTAGCGCAGCAACTTAAAAAAGAATTAGAAGAATTATTTAATAAGAAATCCGAAGAACTAAAAACTAAAACCTATAACCTAAAACCTGTTTTAGATATTACCAAGCCGGGTAAAAAAATCAAAATAGGCCATCTTCATCCACTTTCAAAAATCGAAGAAGAGATTCGTAACATTTTTCTTTCAATGAATTTTTCGGTCGTCGAAGGCCCGGAAATCGAAGATGAATATCATAATTTTGACGCTTTAAACATTCCCAAAGACCATCCGGCAAGAGACGCGTGGAACACGTTTTGGCTTAAATTAACCGACTACAAACGACAAACGACTAACGACGGCCGTAAATTATTGCGGACTCATACCAGTCCGATGCAGATTCGCTATATGGAAACTCATAATCCGCCTTTTCAAATAATTGTGCCGGGCCGGGTTTTCCGCTATGAAGCCACTGACGCGTCTCATGAAATAAATTTTTACCAAATTGAAGGCTTGATGGTTGGCAAAGATATTTCGTTGGCGAATTTCAAATTTATTATTGAGGAATTTTTTAAAAAATTTTTCGGCCGCGAAATAGAATTTCGCTACCGGCCGAGTTATTTTCCTTTCGTCGAGCCGGGTGTGGAGGTTGATATTAAATTTAAAAACAAATGGCTGGAAATCATGGGAGCGGGTATGGTTCATAGAAAAGTTTTTGAATCCGTTAAATATAATCCTTACGAGTGGCAAGGTTTCGCTTTTGGAATGAGTTTGGAGAGATTGACGATGATTAAATACAAGGTTGATGATATTAGACTGTTTTATTCCGGTGATTTGAGATTTATAAATCAGTTTTAAGCGCGATGAAAAAAAAAGATCTCTTTTTTGAAGAAGCGGTTTTAGACGATCTTTCTCAAAATTTTGATTCTTTAGAACAGCCGCTTTCGGCTAGAGCTTTTAAGTTTATTGGCTTTTTTACTGTTATTATTATTTTTATTGTTGTCGGCCGTCTGCTTTTTTTAGGCTGGTTTAAGAATGATTTTTATAAATCCCGTGCTTTGGCTAATGCCGGCCAAATTACGGTTGTCAGAACTCAGCGGGGGATTATTTTTGACAAGTTTAATAAACCGCTGGTTAAAAATCTTCCGGCTTATCGTTTAAATTTAAAACTGGTCGAGTTTTTTAAAAATGAAGAAGAAAGAACAAAAACAATAAAAGCTCTCCAAGAAATTCTTAATCTGCGCGCAGGCGAAATAGAAAATTTATTGAAAGGAGTTAATCTGGAAAAACAAAATTCTATAATCATCGCCAAAAAATTAAACGTTGATCAACTCATTAAAATTAAAAATTTAAATCTCCCGGCTCTTCGGATAGATGATTATTTTGAAAGGGAATATCCCGACCCCTTCGCCTTTTCTCATTTAATCGGTTATACCGGGATCGCCAGCGATTCCGATTTGGAAAACAATCTTTCGCTTTCTTTAAACGACATAATCGGCAAAAGCGGTCTTGAGGTTTATTACGATAAAGAGCTGAGAGGAGAAGACGGAGAAATAATTAATTACAAAAACGTCAAAGGAGAAATTATTGATGAAAAATTGGTTAAGGAACCGGCGCCGGGCAACGGGCTTTATACGACAATCGATGCCGAATTTCAATCTTATTTTTACAATCGTTTGAAACAGGGAATCGATTATCTGGGAAGCCGCGGAGGCGTCGGTATTGCTTTAAATCCTCAAAACGGAGAAGTTTTAGCTTTGGTTAATTTACCGAGTTTCGATAATAACGAAATCAAACAATCGGATTTAACCAACCAATTTCGCCCTCTTTTTAATAGGGCGATTTCCGGCGTTTATACGCCGGGCTCGACGGTTAAACCGCTCGTGGCTTTCGCGGCTTTAAAGGAAAATATTATTGAGCCGGAAAAAGAAATATATTCAGCCGGCTATATCGATGTTCCTAATCCTTATCATCCGGACCAACCTTCGCGTTTTGTTGATTGGAAGCCGCACGGCTGGGTGAATTTGTACTCCGCCATTGCGCGTTCCAGTAATGTTTATTTTTACGAAGTCGGCGGAGGTTTCGGAAATCAGAAAGGATTGGGGATTGAAAAATTAAAAGAATATTGGCAAAAGTTTGGTTTCGGCGAATTAACGGGTATTGATTTAGCCGGAGAAGCAAAAGGCTTTCTTCCCGATCCGAATACTAAAGAGAAAAAAGGAGAAATTTGGCGCTTAGGCGACACTTATAACGTTTCTATTGGCCAAGGGGATCTTTTGATTACGCCACTTCAGCTTATCAATTACATTTCCGCCATTGCCAACGGCGGTAAAATTTATCAGCCTTTTATCGTAAAAAAAATAATTTCCGAAAAAAAAGAGACAGTTAAAGAGACAAACCCCAAAATTATTAAAGATTATTCTTCCGATATTGAAATTATAAAAAAAGTTCAAAAAGGAATGATTGACGGCGTGGAAAAATCTTACGGAACGTCTCATTTATTGGCGGATTTGCCGATGTCGGTGGCGGCTAAAACCGGCAGTTCGCAGATTGAAAATAAAAAGAAAATAAATGCTTTTTTTGTCGGGTATGCGCCAACGGAAAATCCTCAAATCGCGATTTTAGTTTTGGTTGAAGATGCCCGCGAAGGGAGCATTAATACCGTGCCGATAGCAAAAGACGTTCTAAAATGGTATTATTACAACAGGATAGTTAAAAGTTTATAAAGTTTTAAAGTTTATGAATTCTGAATTACGGAAAGATCTCGTTTCCGGCGATTGGATAGTCATCGCGCCCGGAAGAATAAAGAGGCCGGACCAATTTTTAAAACTGCAAAAAATAAAACGCCCCAAAGTTTCTGTCAGAGGCTGTCCTTTTGAGGATTTGCGAAAAAGCGGTCAACACCCGCCGATTTTAAAATTTAAAAATCACAAAGATTGGGAAGTGGTCGTTGTTGAAAATAAATATCCGGCTTTTACTCATATTAACACGTGCGCTCATCCGGAAAAGAAAGGCCCTTATTCCGTGATGGAGGGTGTCGGTCATCATAACTTGGTTATTACGCGCGATCACTATAAGAATTTTCCGAAGCTTGGCAAAAAAACGGCGGAACTAGTTTTTAAGGCTTTTGTCGATTATTACAAATTATTGGCGAATGATTATTGTTTGGCTTATGTTTCAATTTTTCATAATTGGGGGCCGAAAGCCGGGGCTTCGGTTTATCATCCGCATTATCAAGTTATCGCTTTGCCGATTATTCCGCCGGACGTGGAGCATTCACTTAAAGGTTCGGAAAATTTTTATAAAAAACACAAAAAATGCGTCCATTGTGTAATGCTGGACTGGGAATTGAAAGAAAAAAAGAGAATTATTTACGAAAACAAATTTGCCGTTGCGTTTGTGCCGTTTGTTCTGCGCGAACCGTTCGAACTGCGCGTTTTTCCAAAAAAACATTTGCCATTTTTTGAAGACACCCCTTCAAAGATTATGAACGGCGTTGTCGAAGTTTTGCAGAAAGCATTGCAAAAAATGGAAAAGCGACTTCATGACCCGGATTATAATTTTTTTATTCATACATCGCCGATTCAGGATAAAAACCGGCACAAACATTACCATTGGCATATTGAAATTCTTCCAAAATTCAGCATCTCGGCCGGATTCGAACAGGGGACGGGAATCGAAATTACCGCCATCGATCCCGATGAAGCGGCGAGGATATTGAGATAATGATATCTATAGTATTAGAAACAATTTCAAGTTTTATTTTAACGATAATCGGCGGGATTGGTTATTTCGGCATTTTTTTATTGATGTTTTTTCAAAGCTTAAATATTCCAATCCCTTCGGAAATTATAATGCCTTTTGCAGGTTTTTTAGTTCAGAAAGAAGTTTTCAATTTTTGGTTGGTGGTTTTTGCCGGCGCTTTCGGCAATTTAATAGGCGCTTTGATTTCTTATCAATTGGCGTTTCTATTAGTTAAGAACGGTTTGAGAGAAAAATATAAAATTTTAAAATTTCTAATCAGCGACCACAATCTTAAAACAGCAGAGAAATGGTTTCAGAAATACGGCGCTTTTTCCATTTTTTTGGGCCGCTTAACGCCGATTTTAAGCACTTTTATTTCTTTTCCCGCCGGCTTGGCAAAGATGAACTTGAAAATTTTTTCAATCTTGACTTTTATCGGCTCGTTTATCTGGTGCGCTTTTTTGACCCGGCTCGGTTTTATCTTCGGTGAGAACTGGCAGATTTTGCAAGTTTATTTCCGAAAATTTGATTACGCGATTTTAATATCGATTTTAATTATAGTCGTAATTTGGTTTTATAATCATTTTAAAAATCAATCCAATAAGTAAGAGCGGTATAATTGATTATACCGGTATAATAGAGTATACCACTCGATGAATTATTATGGAGAAAATAATAATTTTTAATTGGAAAATGACACCGCAATCGCTTGCTCAGGCGCGGAACTATGCGGATTGGGCGCGGACTTGCGCGGAAAAATCGCAGAATAAGGCGAAAATAATTATTGTCCCGTCATTCGTCTATCTCTCAGAAATCGCTGGTCTTCTTAAGAGGACTAAAGTTAAATTGGGCGCCCAGGATGTTTTTTGGGAAAACAGCGGAACTTATACGGGAGAAATTTCGTCGAAAATGCTTAAAAATCTGGGTGTAGAATATGTAATTGTGGGACATTCAGAGCGTCGGAAATTTTTAGACGAAACGGACGAAATGATAAATAAGAAAGTTTTGGCGGCATTGAAAGCGGGATTGAAAGTGATTTTGTGTATTGGAGAGATAGAACGAACAACTAACAACAAACAACTAACGACACAAGAAAAAAATTTTGTTAAAAAACAATTAGAAAAAGATTTAAAAGGAATAAAAAAATTATTAGGTGTTGGTCGTAAATCGTTAGTTAGCAATCTTGCGATTGCGTACGAGCCAGTCTGGGCAATCGGCGCCGGCCGTTCCGATACTCCGGAGGATGCGGCAGAAATGATAAAATTTATTAAGTCGTTAATTGTTAATCATTTTTCATTAATTACCCCCGTACTTTACGGTGGTTCGGTGGATAGTAAAAACATTAAAAATTTTATACAATATAAAGAAATTGACGGTGTGCTAGTCGGGCATGCTAGTTTAAAAAGAGGAGAAATTAAAAAGATAATAAAATCTATTTCCAAATAAAAAAATGCCAAAATTTGAATTTCCAAGAGAATATTTTAAAGAACATTACGAAGAGGAAGAAAGAATAAATAAAAGAGATAAAAATAAATTTATTCCGATAGAAGACCTACCTTCAGATACATTAAATCCAGAAGAAATAGCGATTCTCAAAGAAGAAGGATTATTAAATCATTCTAGTAACAAAGAAGATGATGAAGATATTAAAGAGTATAGTGATTATGATAATGGTATAGATGAGCAACAGGAAAAATTTAATTTTGTTGAAAACATAGAGAAAGCAAGAAGACAAGCGATTGAGCAGGAGTTAAATAAAAAATTTGATGAATTAGAAAAAATAGAAGAAAAAGCAAAAGAGATAGCGCCAAAAGAAATTAATAAACCTTTATATAGCACAACACGACAAGAGCAGTCTTCAAAAGAAAGAATATATCACACCTATTATAAACCTTATAAATTTTTAACAAGATCAAAACGTAATCAAGGTCGCAAACCAAAATATAAAGATAAGCATTATGGAAAATAATATTTTTAAGAATATTTTTCGGATTTCAGCGATTTTGCTATTCGGTGTTTTGATTTTTGCTATTATTTATTCGTTGTTTTTTGGGCCTGCGAAAAAATTTAGCGATTCTTTGTTTCCGGCTAAGACAATTACCGTTTCCGCCGAAGGCAAAGTGACGGTAAGCCCGGATATTGCTAAAATATCTTTTTCTGCGGTATCCGAAGGCGTTGATCCGGAAAAAATTGCCGATGAAAATAACAGAAAAATGAATATGGCGATTGATTTTATAAAATCGCAAGGCATAGATGCTAAAGACATAAAGACAACACAGTATAATCTTCAGCCGAAATACGAGTATGACGAAAAAACCCAGAAAACTTTTATTTCGGGATATGCTTTAACACAGACGGTTTTGATAAAAGTGCGTGACTTGAGAAAAGTTGGGAAAATTTTGGCTGATTTACCGGCGCTGGGAATTAATCAAATAGGTTCAATTTCTTTTGAAGTTGATGACCCGGAAAAATATTTGACGGAAGCGAGAAATCAAGCGTTTGAGAAAGTGAAAATAAAAGCGAAAGAGATGTCGGAAAAGAACGGCGTAGAATTAGGCAAGGTTGTTAATTTTTTCGAATATCAAGGAGGACAGCCCGTGCCGTATTATATGGAGGCATTAAACAAAGGAGGCGCCGTGCCGTCAGTAATGCCTTCGATTGAGCCTGGTACGCAGGAAGTGAAGATACAGGTAAGTATGACTTATGAGATAAAATGAGGCTTAAAAAATCTACTTTTTCCACTATAATTATTTTGGTGGCTTTGGCGACGGTTGTAGTGATGTCGGGTTTAAATTTTATTATTCCTAATATGCAGAATAACGCAGATTCTAATACAAACGCAGAAGAGGATAAACAAAAATATAGTCAAGTGATTACTATGGAAAAAATTTTTTTGACAACTAGAGATGAGATGAAAATTGCGGCTGATTTATACCGGGTTGAAAATCCTGTTGGCTGGCTGGTTTTAGTTCATATGATGCCGGCGACTAAAGAATCGTGGATTAATTTGGCTAAAGAATTTCAAAAAATTGGTTATGAGAGTATAGCTATTGATTTGCGCGGTCATGGTGAATCCGAAGGCGGGCCGGAAGGATTTTTAAAATTTTCTGATAGTGAACATCAAAAAAGTGTTTTAGATTTGGAAGCGGCGGTTAAATACTTAATGGAAAGCAGACAAGCGACAAGCGACAAGATTATTTTTATCGGCGCTTCTATCGGCGCGAATTTATCGCTTCAATATTTAGCCGAACATTCAGAATACAAAACGGCAGTTTTGCTCTCGCCGGGATTAAATTATCGGGGAATAAAAACCGAGCCGTTTGTTCAAAAATTGGCATCCGAACAGCAGGCTTTCACCTCGGGCTTCGGCAATCCAAAAGCGCCCATTCGAATATTTTTTGTCAGCGCCGAAAATGATGGTGATAACGCCGAACAAAATAAAAAACTTTACGATTTGATCCCATCTAATAGCGGGATTGAAAAGAAAATCCAGATTTATCAAGTCGGCGGCCACGGCACGGATATTTTAGAAAACCAGCCGGAATTAAAAAGTTTAATTATTGATTTTATAAGATAATGAGTGATATTCAACAAACAACAAAGCAAGCCGGAAAATTCGCTCTTGTTGGCGTTTTAAATACCTTCATCGATTTCGCTATTCTTAATTTGTTGGTATTTCTTGGATTTACCGCCGTCTTTTTCATTTTTAATCAGAAATTTTTAATCGCCAATATTATTTCTGTTGCAGTAGCAATGATTAACAGTTTTGTTTTAAACAAGCAATGGGTTTTTCGTTCAGGAAGCGGAAGTGTTTATTTGGAAATCATCAAATTTTTAATAATCACCATTTTTGGAATGTTTGTTGTTCATCAATTGATTTTTAACTTTTTTTACTATCAATTCCCTGCAATTACGGATTTTATTATTTCATTTGTTCATTTGATTAAATTAGATTCGATTTTCTCCGATCAATTCGTGATTTTGAATTTTTCAAAGAGCATCGCGATTGTCGGTTCTCTAATTTGGAACTTTTTCGGTTATAAATTTTTTGTTTTTAAGAAAAAAAATAAAGAGACTATCCAATTTTGAGTTATCCACAGTTGCAAATAAATTTAGTTGTTCTAAAATTTAATTAAGGGCTTTGTATAAAAATTTGAGCGGAGCGAAAATTTTTATCAACAAAAACTTACCCAGCACATACTTTACTTGTGATAATGATTTAAGGATAAATAAGTTTGTTCTAAACAATCTTCTTTTCCTGAATTAACATCATCAGTAAAGTATGTGCTGGGTGCTGAAACTTTTAGATAAATTTTATTCGCTATCGCTCTAAAATTTATAAAAGTATCGCAAGTCAGCGCGATTGTATGGTCGACAATCCAACGCTGATTATAAAATTAATTCTTTATTCGCAAACGCTAAAAAATTATTGAAGTGTTTGCGAGCGCCACAATGGCAAAAAAGAAAGCGGCTAAAAAAGCCAAATCAAAGAAAAGATAAATTTTCTTTGAGCCCCCGACTCGAATTTCGAAATATCGAAATATCAATAAAGTCGGGGGCTTTTCTAATCTCGTTTACTTGTAAAATTTTAATAAATTTGGCATAATTAAAAATATGAAAATCGACATTAAGGCCACCAATTTAGAATTGACGTCGGCAATCCGCGATTATATAGAAGATAAAATCGGTTCGCTTGACCGTTTTCTGAAAAAATTTGAGACAAAAAGCGAGATAGAAGTTTTTATTGAAATTGCCCATACCACCAAACATCATCGTCATGGCAACGTTTTATACGCCGAAGCTACTATTCCGTTAGGCAAGAAAATTTTAAGAGCGGAACATTCGGATTGGGATATAAGATTAGCGATTGATAAAGTCAAAGACAAATTACAGCAAGAAATTAAAAAATATAAAGAGAAAAAAACATCGGATAGGCGGCAGAATCGACCGGTGGAGAAATAAATAATGTTTAGTTTTTTAAGACAATTTTTCGGCAAACCCCGAAGAAAAATCTTTGATTTTCTACGGGGCGAGCATAATTTTGAGCCGCTTGTAAAAAAAATTAACGCTTTGGAACCGATTTTTGAAAAATTAACGGTTCAAGATTTAAAGAACAGAAGCGAAGAATTAAAAGAACGAGCTCAAAAAGAAAGCCTTGACGAACTGTTGGTCGAGGCTTTTGCTTTAGTGAGAGAAGCGGCTAAAAGAACGCTTAATCAGAGACCTTTTGATGTTCAACTTATCGGCGGCATTGTTTTGCATCAAGGAAAAATTTCTGAAATGAAAACCGGCGAAGGGAAAACTCTGGCGGCCGTTTCGCCGGCTTATTTAAACGCTTTAAGCGGAAAGGGCATCCATATTATCACTGTTAACGATTATTTGGCGCGTCGCGACGCGGTTTGGATGGGACAAATTTATTCCCTTCTCGGAATATCAGTTGGTTGTTTGACGCACGAAGCGGCTTATATTTATGATCCGAAATATACAGAGCAAATTGTAAATCGCGAAGCGCAAAGCGTTGAGAACGATAAGCAATTAGCGCTTGGCGATTCGCTTGATCGCGAGCGCGATCAATTTGGCGGTTTTAAAGTAGTTCACGAATTTTTGCGGCCGGTTTCCAGAAAAGAAGCCTATCAATGCGATGTTTTATACGGTACCAATCATGAATTTGGCTTTGATTATCTTCGTGATAATTTGGTTTATGATTTAAATCAGCAAGCTCAGAGGAATTTTTATTACGCGATTATTGATGAAATAGATAGCGTTTTAATCGACGAGGCTCGAACGCCTTTGATTATTGCGGCGCCGGACACCGAATCGAGCGAATACTACAAGATTTTTGCCAAGGTAGTCGAGCGACTTTCCGAAAACGAAGATTATTTGGTTGATGAAAAATTAAAAATCGTAAACATTACCGAAAGCGGCATTGATAAGGTGGAGAAAATTTTGAATATCAAAAATCTTTACGGTTCGGAAAATTTCCGACTTGTTCACTATTTGGAAGAATCTTTAAAAGCAAAAGCGTTGTTTCATAAAGATAAGCAGTACGTCGTTAAAGATGGTGAAATAATTATTGTCGACGAATTTACCGGCAGATTGATGCATGGCCGAAGGTATTCCGCCGGTCTTCATCAAGCAATTGAAGCGAAAGAAGGAGTGGAGATTAGGCAGGAATCAAAAATTTTTGCCCAAATTACTATTCAGAATTATTTCCGGATGTACGAAAAAATTGCGGGCATGACCGGTACCGCCCAAACATCAGCGGAAGAATTTCATAAAGTTTACAATTTGGATGTTGTAAGCGTTCCAACGAACAAGCCAATGATTCGTCAAGATTTTCCAGATTTGATTTATAAAACTCAGGAAGCGAAATATCGGGCTATTGTTGAAGAAGTAAAAAAAAGTTATCAAGAAGGCCGGCCGGTTTTAGTCGGTACCGCTTCGATTACTCACAACGAGCTCCTTTCGAATTTATTAAAAAAAGCCGGCGTTCCTCATGAAGTTTTAAATGCTAAAAATCATGAACGCGAAGGAGGGATTATTGCTCAAGCCGGAAAATTAAAAGCGGTTACCGTAGCAACTAATATGGCGGGAAGGGGAGTGGATATTATTCTCGGAGGAAATCCTGCGAATCCTGAGCAGCGTCAAAGAGTTTTGGAATTGGGCGGCCTTTATGTAATCGGCGCCGACCGGCACGAAGCGCGACGCATTGACGATCAGCTTCGCGGCCGGAGCGGCAGACAGGGAGACCCGGGTTCTTCGCGATTTTTTCTTTCGCTTGAGGATGATTTGTTGAGAATTTTTGGCGGCGAAAGGATTAAAACTTTGATGGAAAGTTTTAAACTGCCGGAAGACGCGCCGATCGAGTCGAAATTGGTTTCAAGAGCGGTCAATGAAGCTCAGAAGAAAGTGGAAGGAATGAATTTCGACGGTCGAAAACACTTACTAGAATACGATGATGTTTTAAATAAACAGCGAACTGCTTTTTATAAAAAAAGGCGGGAGTTTCTGGAAAAAAAATCAGTAGCGCCGGTTTTGGCGATGCTCGATATTTTATGGATGAATCATTTGGAAAATTTGGAAGCCTTAAGAGAATCGGTCGGAATGCGGGCTTATGGCCAGCATGACCCTTTGGTGGAATACCGACGCGAAAGTTTTATTTTATTCAAAGAAATGATGACGAATTTTGAGAAGTGGCTAAGCGAAAACGCGGAGCGTTTATCGCAACCAACGACTAACAACCAACAACAAACAACAATTCAACCCTTTGTCGTCGGTCGTGAGTCGTCGGTCGTCAGTCAGGCCAAGGTTGGCCGCAACGACCCTTGCCCGTGCGGTTCTGGTAAAAAATATAAGAGATGCCACGGAAAATAAAAAATCCCGGCAAAGCCTACTTTCCCAACCGCCGAAGCAGTTAGTATCATCAGCGTCTAACGCTTTTACTTCCGAGTTCGGAATGGGATCGGGTAGGGCACGTTAGACTAAATCACCGGGAAATATTTTGGCATTATTTGGATTCTTAAATCCCGCATCGGGATAAGAAACAATTTCGACTTATTAGTACTTCTCGGCTGCCGCTCGCTCCGCTCGCTATTACCGATGCAAAACTACGAATAATTATGCGAATCTACAAAATTTTTATTCGTAGATTCGGATGAATTTGTAGTTTCGCATCGCCTAACAGTGAGCGAAGCGAACGGATTCACGCATTGCTGCGCTTATACCTAAAGCCTATCAACGTGGTAGTCTTCCACGAGTCTTAACGACGCCTAATCTTGGGAGGGGCTTCGGTCTTAGATGCTTTCAGACCTTATCCCTGCCGAACATAGCTACCCGGCGCTTCACCTGGTGGCAAAGCCGGTAGACCAGAGGTTCGTTCACCCTGATCCTCTCGTACAAAGGGCAACTTCCCTCAAGCGTCAACGCCTATAGCAGATAGAGACCAACCTGTCTCACGCATAATTTATCCGTTATTACTAACAGTATGGACTATACCATCACCGAGCACTCAACACGTTGAGTATTCGGGAACGACGTATTATGGAAAAATTTCCATCATCCGACAATAAATCGGATAGTCTCTACGGGGTTAACGTATGCTTTTTCCGTCTTTTTGAATAATTTAATTCTCGAAAACCATCTATAAGATTAATTAACTTTTTAAAGTCTTTTCGATTTTTAACCAATTCTTTGGTTTTAAGAATTTTTATCAACAGATTAGCTTGTTTCTTTTTAAGAATTAGATATGGTTCGATGGCTTTGATTAGATTTATGATTGCGTCTTTCCGATTAACAACATACTCTAAGATTCCGTCATTTCTTTCTCTTAAATTTCCGAAATTAAAATGGGAGAAAATTTTTTCGAAATCTTGTTTGTTCTTTTTAGACTGAAAGAAAACAATATAGGAAGCGATTTGAAATCCGTATTTATAACTCGGATTCAGTTTCGCTCTTACATAAATACTTCCATCGCCATCGAGCAATCCTGCAAGATAAGCTTTATTCGTAGACGAAAGACCTTTATTCATACGCAACTTCCCTCGGTATTATCCTAACATACGACAGGTTGAAATACAATTGTACGTTAGGACTTCACCGATATGAGTCGTTTTTTGCAATTCCAATTACTCGGAAAAGCCGCCAAATTGACGGTTTGAACCCAGCTCGCGTGTCCTTTTAATTGGCGAACAGCCAAACGCTTGGGACCTTCTTCAGCCCCGCGCTAGGACGAGCCGACATCGAGGTGCCGAGCGAGATCGTCGATAGGAACTCTCGGATCTCACCAGCCTGTTATCCCCGGGGTAACTTTTGTCCGTTGTCTCCGACCTTTCTATAAAGAATCGTCGGGTCACTAAGCTCTGCTTTCGCACCGGCGCGGCTTGTCAGCCTTGCCGTTAAGCCGGCTTTTGCCTTTACACGACAAGAGCGATTTCCATCCGCTCTTAGCCGACCTTGATAGACTCCTCCGCTACTTTTTAGGAGGATTCCGCCCCAGAAAAACTGCCCGCCAGACACTGTCCCCGAATGTTTTTGCCATCCAGGTTAGTCTTTAAAACTTAGAAGATGGGTGTTTCATTGGCGTCTCCATCCGCCCCAAAAGGCGAATTTCAAAGACTCCCCACTACGCTACGCATCTAAATTTTAAAAACAATATCAAGCTACAGTAAAGCTCCCGGGGTCTTTTCGTCCCGCTATAGGTATCCCGCGTCTTCACGGGAATCGCATTTTCACCGAGCTCTTCGTTGAGACAGTTCCCCAGTCGTTCCGCCTTTCGTGCGCTCCGGAACTTACCCGGAAAGGAATTGCGCTACCTTAGAACGGTTATAGTTACCGCTGACATTGACGAGGGCTTAACCCGCTCAGCACTCCAGATTACTCCAAAGCACCGGCAGGCTTGACCTTCTCGCATCGGTCAGGCGTCACCCCCTATACATCCTCTTGCGAGTTCGCAGGGAGCTGTGTTTTTGTTAAACAGTCGCCAGGGATACTTTTGTTGCAACCGCTCGCTCCGCTCGCTATTACCGATGCAAAACTACGAATAATTATGCGAATCTACAAAATTTTTATTCGTAGATTCAGATGAATTTGTAGTTTCGCATCACCTAACAGTGAGCGAAGCGAACGGCAGGCCTTATTGCGAACTTACGGCCGCTTTTTTGCCGAGTTCCTTAACGAAGAATCACTCGTTCCCCTGAGGCTACTCGCCTCATCCACCAGTGTCGGTTTACAGTACGGGCCCGACTTTTCCAATCTTAGAGGTTTTTCTTGGAGATTTGCTCGACAGACTTTTCCAGTTGAACCGAAATCGTCTTTACTCTGGGATTTGTCCCGCTTTTGGCAAGACATTCCGACAGATTTACTTATCGGAAATCCTCGATCAAGAACACCAAACCATTAAGGTGCTCCATCTACTAAATCTCGTCGCCCCATCGAAAAAAGTCGGGGGACTGGAATATTAACCAGTCAGCCATCAGCTTCGGCTTTCGCCATTGCCTTAGGACCGCCTAACCCTCCGTTGATTTCCATTGCGGAGGAAACCTTGGATTTGCGGGGTCCCGCTTTTTCAGCGGGATTGTGATTACTCATGCCAACATTCTCTCTTCCATTTACTCCAGTCGCCCTCGCGGGTCAACCTTCAACGCAAATGAAATGCTCTCCTACCACGCCTCGCGCAAAGCGCGAGTAACTTACAACTTACGACTAACAACTAACAACAATTAAAATGTCGTTGGTCGTAAGTCGTTGGTCGTCAGTCACTTGTGCTTTGCACAAGGCATCCGTGTCTTCGGTAGTTTGCTTAGCCCCGGTAAATTTTCGGCGCAATTCGCCATCGAATAGTGAGTTGTTACACACTCTTTAAAGGATGGCTACCTCTAAGCCAACCTCCTATCTGTCAATGGCAAATCACTGCCTTTAACACTTAGCAAACATTTAGGGACCTTAGACGACGATTTGGGCTGTTTCCCTTTTGACCGATGGAGCTTAGCCCCCATGGTCTGACTGCCCGGCTTACCATACAAGTATTCGGAGTTTGACCGAGAAGTCGAGATTTCTCCCTTTACTTCTCAACCAGTAGCTCTACCCCTTGTATGTTTTTACCGAACGCTAGCCCTAAAGCTATTTCGGAGAGAACCAGCTATTACCAAGCTCGATTAGCTTTTCACTTCTTACCTCAGCTCATCCGAAGGTTTTGCACAACCAACCGGTTCGGACCTCCTCCCGCATTTCTGCGGGATTCATCCTGGCCAAGGCAAGCTCGCCTGGTTTCGGGTCTATTTCGCACTACGTGCTCAATTGACCAACGACAAACAACCAACAACCAATGACAAAAAGTCGTAAGTTGTCAGTCGTAAGTCGTAAGTCAAAAGAGCGTCGCTCTTTTAAAACTCGGTTTCCCTATGCCTTCCTTCCGTAGAAGTTAGACGCGTAATGCAAAATAACTCGTTGGCTCATTCTTCAATAGGCACCTCGTTGCACTTCGCTAACGCTCGGCGCTCCCAAATTCGAAATTCGAATATCGAAATCCGAAACAAATTCGAAATTCTAAATTCAAATTTTCAAAATTTTTTGAATTTAATCATTTGAATTTAGATATTGTTTCGGTTTTCGGATTTCGTGCTTCGGATTTGTGAGGAACACTGAGCGTTAGCGATAGTGTTCCGAGTCCTTGTAAGCATATGGTTTCAGGTTCTATTTCAACGGCCTCGTCGGCCTGCTTTTCACCTTTCCCTCACGGTACTAGTTCGCTATCGATCATCAGATGTATTTAGCCTTTCCGGATAGTGCCGGATGATTCCCTCGAAGCATCCTGTCATCGAGGTACTCAAGATTAAGAAAAATTGGTCGCTTTGTTTTTGCGTACAAGGCTTTCACTTTCTTCGGCATCGCTTTCCAGCGATTTCCGCTAACCAAGCGATTTGTAACCAATCCTAACTGACAACAAACAACTAACAACAAACAATAAAAATCGTAAATTGTCGGTTGTAAGTCGTAAGTCAGAAATTCTTATCTTACTACCCCCGCCTAAATTTTCTTGCGAAAATTTTGGCAGGTTTGGGCTTTTCCCTTTTCACTCGCCGCTACTGGGGGAATGCGCGAAGCGCATTTCCTGACCTACGACAAACGACCAACGACAAACGACGATGTAAAAAGTCGTAAGTTGTTAGTTGTAAGTCGTGGGTCGGAAAAAAATGCTTCGCATTTTTTTCTTTTCCTCCGCTTACTAAGATGTTTCAATTCAGCGGGTTTGCATCGTGTCGCTTCGCGACACTCAAATTCAAAAATCAAAACGCAAAAATCAAAATTACAATTTAAAATTCAAAAATGATTAAATGTTAAATTTTTTACATTTTACATTGCCTGCCCCGTATAATTGCGGAGCAATTTATTCGGGGTCATTTTACATTTTGATATTTGCATTTTAAATTTAAATGTCCTGAAGCGACACGATAACACAGGTTTACTGTGTTGGGTTTTCCCATTCGGAAATCTCCGGATCATAGGTTGCTAAGCACCTCCCCGAAGCTTATCGCAGCCACGCCGCGTCCTTCATCGCCATCTGATGTCAAGGCATCCACCATACGCCCTTAATTAACTGTCTCTTATCCCGCTTGCCTCGTAGAGAGCCGAAGGCTCTTCTTCGGGGTTTGTAGCGGGATTTAAGAACTCAAATAATGCTATTTATTTTTGACTATTTAATTTTCAACGAGCAGGAATTTCGGTTATTCAGAAAAATCAAAATCCCGCTGCTAGCGGGATTAAAATCAAGCAAAAAATCGCTGATTTTTCACCCGCTTTTTATTTTCATTAATTTCACCATTTTCATTATTAAGTATAAAGCGGGCGCAAGGTTTGTCAATAGGTAAATAATGGGAGCTATACGGGAATTGCACCCGTGCTGGCAGTGCCACAAACTGCAGTGCTGCTACTACACCAATAGCTCCATATTATACGCTGTATTATAGACAATCTTGTTAAACAAATCAAATTCATTTATAATAATCTCAGTGGTAGCAAATGACTAGATTTGAACCTCAACGAAAAATCAAAATAAAGTGGTCGTCAAATTTTGCTTACGCTATAGGGCTTATTGCTTCTGATGGAAACTTATCAACCGATGGTAGACATATAAATTTGAAATCGGCGGACAAAGAAATAATTCAAAATTTTAAAAAAGCCCTTAATTTAAGAAATAATATAAGATCTACAAAGAAAATAGATAAACCGAACAAACACTCTTATATTCAATTTGGCGATATCATATTCTATAAATTTTTAAATAATCTAGGATTATATGCCGGAAAATCAAAAACAATTAAAGAAGTTAAGACGCCGAATAAATTTTTTAAAGATTTTTTAAGAGGTTTATTTGACGGCGATGGAACTTTTTATTCTTTTTGGGATACAAGATGGCCTAATAGTTTTGTATTTCAGATGAGTTTTTCGTCCGCTAGTTTAGATTTTATTAAGTGGTTAAAAGATAGAATAAATCGTCTTTATAGTATAAATGGTTTTATTGTTCGAGGAGATGGTGTATATAATATAAGATATTCTAAAAGAGATAGCGAAAAATTATTTTCTGTAATGTATTATAAAAATAACATCTTGTTTTTAAGAAGAAAATACACTAAGATTAAAAATATATTAAATAAGAATGATAAATTAAAATTAGTCCGTAATAAACGGCATCGCCGCGGTAGCTCAGTGGTAGTAGCGCATGCCTGAAGAGCATGGCGTCGGGGGTTCGATTCCCTCCCGCGGCACAAATATAAAATATCCCGCTCAAGCGGGATATTTTATCCTCTAATCACTAATCTCACTCTCATTTTTTTCGCTCCCCAGAAATTTTTGACGTATTTTTTTATAGATTTGTCGTCGAAATCTTTGCACGAATACAAATCCATTGCCACATATCCTTCTTCCGGCCAAGTGTGAAGCGAAATATGGCTTTCGTAAAGCATAATAAAACCGGATACGCCCCAGTCGGGGTAATAAGCGGTTTTGACTTTTTTAACGACCTCTTTGGATAGCGGCCGCATTTTAAATTTTTCCGGCAAGCCCCTGAGTAAGTTCTTTATAGCTTTGCCGTCTTTTAACTTTTTATAATCAATTCCATAAGCATCGATTATTAGATGCTTACCCCAGGTTTTTTCCACCTCATTGGCGCCTTATTGAGTTTTCGTTCTCGTTCTGCTTTTAGCGGAGCGAGTCTGATTAGTATTCGGCTTTGATTTAATTTTTATTTCTAATCCTTCAACAATGTTCAAGATTATCCTGAGTTTATCGAAGGATAATTTTCGACTTTAACAATTTAAAACAATAAAATTTTATCAAAATAAAAAATTATTGCAATAGTTTGGTGCCCCCAGTAGGAATCGAACCTACATCACAAGCTCCGCAAGCTTGCATTCTATCCATTAAACTATGGAGGCATTTTGTGTCTTACTTGCTCCGTACAAAACTTTATTTTTGTGCGGGGATCTATTGAACGACAAGGACGTTTTTCAAAATCCCGCTAATTTTGAAAGCGAATCAACCAGCGAAATTTGGTATTCTTCTTTTGGTAATCGTTGAATTAGAAAATTTTTAATTTTTTCTTCATCATCGGCGTGAATATTAATTTTTAAATAAGGAGAAAATTTCTTTTTTATTTTTAATACCAACTCTTTATATTCTTCTCCGCCTTCGTGAATATCAAAACCTTCTATTTCTTCGTAAGGATAAATTTTTCCGCTTTCTGATTTTTTATTCAGCAAAGACACGCTTAATCCTTTTTCATTTATTTTAAATTCCCAGATTGTTGGAAAACGATTAGCTAAAGAATTAATTACCATCCAGGCTATAACTACAAAAATCATAAATAAAAAATTTTTCTGCCAGACCGCTAGAGCGATTAAAATAATCGCAATAATCAAACTCAACCAATACCAGGAAACATCTTTCGGTCGGTATTCGAATTCCGGCGCCTGCCAGGAAATAAAATTTTCCGATGGTTTTTCTTGATTTATCCGTTTTTTCGACATAACATTATTATACATAATTGTCCCCATAGTTCAACGGACAGAACGACTCCCTTCTAAGGAGTAAATCCGGGTTCGATTCCTGGTGGGGACGCAGTATGATTTCTTTAAATACTTCTCTTGCGGAGGTGAAAGGCATTGGTCCGAGATTTCAGGAGAAATTGAAAAAATTACATCTGGAGACAGTTAAGGATTTACTTTGGTATTTCCCGTTTCGGTATGAAGATTTTTCAAACATCGTTGCGATCAAAGATTTGAAAATCGGCCAGCACGCCACCATCCAGGGAATAATTCAATCGATAAAATTGCGGCGCACTTGGAAAAGGCGAATGTTTATCGTTGAAGCGCTAGTCGGCGATGAAACCGGAAATATCCGCGCTGTGTGGTTCAATCAGAGATTTTTGATAACGATGCTTAAAAAAGGCAGCCGCGTCAATCTTGCCGGAAAAATAACCGAAGCGCCGGAGGGGGGATTGGTGATTTCCCATCCGGTTCATGAAATTTTAACTTATAAAAAAGAAGCGGACGATTTGCGCCATACCGGACGCGTAGTGCCGATTTATCCGGAAACAAAAGGCATTACTTCAAAAGGCATCCGTTTTTTAATAAAACCGCTTCTTGATAAAATCGGAAAAATAGAAGACCCTTTGCCGAGAGAAATTTTGGAAAAACAGAAAATTTTTTCTCTCAACGAAGCAATCCGCAATATTCATTTTCCGGAAACCATTGACGATGCCAAAGAAGCAAAAAAACGTTTTGCTTTTGAAGATTTATTTTTTTTACAACTCAATAATTTGCGTCAAAGAATGAAATTGGCGAAAGAGCGCGCTTATCCTTCGGATTTCAATATTGACGAAGTTAAAGAATTGCTTGCAAAACTTCCTTTTGAGCTTACTTATTCGCAGAAAAAATCGCTTTGGGAAATTTTACGGGATTTAAAAAATCCACACCCGATGAACCGTTTACTTCAGGGCGATGTCGGCAGCGGAAAAACTATTGTGGCTGTATTGGCGGCTTTGGTTTTAGCCGATTGGAACAAGCCTTTCGACAGAGCGCAGGGCAAGCAGACCGCTTTTATGGCGCCGACCGAAGTTCTAGCAAAACAGCATTACGACACTTTTAAAAAATTTTTTAAAGAATTTGACAAAGGCGCGGGTTTAATTACCGGGTCAATGGCGAAAGTTTTTTACGGAGACGGATTGGAAAGTGATATTAAAAAAAGTGATTTAATCGAAAAAATCGAAAACGGCGAAATAAAAATAGTTTTTGGCACCCATGCTTTAATTCAGAGATACGTAAGATTTGGCGATTTGGCACTGGTGATAATAGACGAACAGCACCGTTTCGGCGTCAAGCAGCGTCGAGCGCTGCTTCGCGGACAAACGCAGACAGATACGCAGACAAACGCGGACAATATTAACAATAAATTATTGTATAAAGATCTTACTTATCAAATTAGAAATATAATATTTAATGTAAGAAAAAATATTGGCTTAGGACATAAAGAAATAATATATCAAAAGGCGATAGAGAACGATTTGTTAAAATCTAATATTAATTTTGATAAAGAAAAAATTATTAATATTGTGCATGATAATAAAAAACTCGGCGTATATCGTCCAGATTTTATTATAGAAAATAAAATTATTTTAGAAATTAAAGCATTACCATTTGTGGGAAATATTGAGAAAAGACAGATTTGGAATTATTTAAAAGGTTCCGAATATAAATTAGCTTTACTGGTTAATTTTTCTCATACAAGGGCTAATATATATAGAGTTATATATGACGAATCAAGAGATAGTTCGCATAAGTCCGCGTCAGTTCAGCGTTTGTCCGCGTTATGTCCGCATTTATTGTCAATGTCGGCGACGCCGATACCGAGAACGCTTTCTTTGACGGTTTTCGGCGATTTGGATTTGTCAATTATCGACGAATTGCCAAAAGGCAGAAAAGAGATAATTACTAAAATTGTGGCTCCGGCAAATCGCGACAAAGCTTATGCTTTTATTCGCGGTCAGGTAAAAAAAGGAAGGCAGGTTTTTGTGATTTGCCCAAGAATTGAACCGACGACTGATGACCAACAACTAACAACAGAAAATTTAAACGAGTCGTTTGTCGTGAGTCGTAAGTCATGGGTTAATATGTGGGAAAACGTCAAAATGGTGAAAGAGGAATACGAAAAACTTTCCAAAAAAGTTTTTCCGGATTTAAGAGTGGCGATGCTCCACGGTAAAATGAAAGCCAAAGAAAAAAATGAAATAATGCGCGATTTTAAAGAGCATAAAATCGATATTCTTGTTTCCACTTCCGTTATTGAAGTCGGCGTTGATATTCCGAACGCGACGATAATGATGATTGAAGATGCTGATAAATTTGGCTTGGCGCAACTTTATCAATTTCGCGGCCGGGTGGGCAGGGGAGAGCATCAGTCTTTTTGTTTTTTACTTACGGAGTCCGCTTCCAAATCAACTTATCAGCGTTTGCGCTCTTTGATTGAAGCGAAAAACGGTTTTGAATTGGCGGAAAAAGATTTGGCAATCAGAGGGCCGGGAGAATTTTTAGGTGAAGAGCAAACCGGCGTTCCTGATTTAGCGATGAAAGCCATTAAAAATCCGGAGTTGGTAAAATCAAGTCGCGGAGCAGCGGAAGAAATTTTAAAAACAGACCCGGAACTTAAAAATTATCCTTTGCTTAAAAACCGCCTGGAAAGTTTTGCAAAAGAAGTGCATTTGGAGTAGGATAAAAACATGATGAAAACTTTAAAACAAATAATTCAAGAAGCCGAACAAAATAAAGTCGCCGTCGGGCATTTTAATATTTCTGAATGCGTCGGGTTGAAAGGCGTGTTTTCGGCCGCCAAAGAACTTGAGCTACCTATTATAATAGGCGTTTCCGAGGGCGAGGCCAGTTTTATCGGTTATCGGCAAGCGGCGGCTTTGGTAAAAATTTTAAGAGAAAAATTCGATTATCCGGTTTTTATCAATGCCGATCACACGAAATCTCTGGAAAAAATCAAAGAAGCGGTTGAAGCCGGCTTTAACGCCGTGATGTTTGACGGAAGTCATTTTCCTTTTGAAGAAAATATTCAAAAAACCAAAGAAGTCGTTGAATACGTTAAAAGTGTGAACCAAGAGATTTTAGTCGAGGCTGAGATTGGTTATCTTAAAGGAAGTTCAACCTTATTATCGGAAACAATAGTTATTAAAGAAGAAGATTTAACCAAACCCGAAGAGGCGGTGCAGTTCGTCAAAGAAACCGGCATTGATTTGTTGGCGCCTTCGGTTGGTAATTTGCATGGAATGTTTAAAAATGCACAGAATCCTGCTTTAAATATCGAAAGAATAAAAGAAATTAAAAACATCCTTCGACAAATCTCAGGACAAACTATTCACTTAGTTCTTCACGGCGGGTCGGGAATTAAAGATGAGGATTTCTTGGCCGCTATTGACGCCGGTATTTCGGTCATTCATATCAACACTGAATTGCGTTTAGCTTGGCGAAGAGGGATGGAAAAAGTTTTACGAGAAAAACCGGAAGAAAACGTGCCTTATAAACTTTTACCGGGCGTAGTTGAAGAAATTAAAAAAGTGGTTTATAATAGATTGAAACTGTTTAATAAAAGATAATCCTACTAATGTACTAATCATTACTAATATTACTAATTATTTAGTACAATTAGTAAAAATTAGTAAATTAGTAGGGTTAAACAAATCGATTATGGAGTTAAACGTTCAAAAAAGAGAAATTTTTGGCAAGCAAGTGAAATCTTTGCGTCGGCAGGGCATGATTCCGGCCGAACTCTACGGCCACGGTTTTGAAAATTTGCATTTAAGCGTTCCGGAAAAAGACTTTTCTCGGGTTTTTAAAGAAGCGGGTGAAAGCACCATTATTAAGTTAAAAGTAAAAAGCGACAAAGGGAAAATAGGAGAAGAATTCAATGTTTTGATTAACGATTTTCAAGAAAATCCTCTGACGAATAAAATTTCTCACATTGATTTTTATCAGGTGAGAATGGATGAAAAAATTACCGCTTCGATTCCTTTGGTATTTATCGGCGAAGCGCCGGCCGTCAAAGAGCAGGGCGGAATTTTAGTAAAATCAATGCATGAAATTGAAGTTGAAGCTTTGCCGGCAGATTTACCTCATCATATTGAGGTTGATCTCGGCAATCTTTCAGACATCGGAGCAAGTGTTTATGTTAAAGATTTGAAAGTCAATAAAGGCGTAAAACTTTTAATCGAGCCGGAAACCGTTGTGGCCACCGTTTCTGAAGCGACAAAAGAAGAAGAAATCGCTGTTGGACCGACAAGCGTTGAAGAAGTGAAAGTTGAAGGCGAAGAAAAGAAAAAAGAAGAGGAATCTCAATAAATTCCCGCACCTTTGCGGCAACTCTGCCGCAAAGTAATGGGGGGATATTATAAAGATGTGGGGATAAAAATGAGTTCCAAAATTTTCGTTGACATAAAATCTTTTAAATTTAAAAAAGCGGAACGAAGACTAAATCTGGCTTTTCGAAAAGTAATTATCGTCCCTCTTAAATCTTTAATTCGGACAACTTTTATTTTGTTGGTTATTTTATTTTTCGCTTTTGGCTCGACAACTGCTCCGACTTCGGGAAATGCTAGAGCCGCTCAAAATAATAATGAAGAAAGAAAAGCGCTTGAAGCCCAGTTGGCGGAGTTAGAAAATCAAATTTCCAAATACGAGGAGACAATCAATCAATACAAAGCTCAGGGAAAAAATCTTCAATCGGAGATTAAAAGACTGGAATCTCAAATTGCCAAACTTAATCTTCAAATTAAAGCGGTTAATTTAACTTTGAGCAAACTTGACGCCGAGATTGCCGTCACTCAAAAACAGATAGGCATGACGGAAGACGAGCTTAGTCTTAATAGAAAAAATTTGTCCCGATTGCTTCAGGCTTTGTATGAAAACAGTGAAACATCTTTAGTGGAGATTCTTCTTAAAAATCCCCAGCTTTCCGATTTTTTCGGCGATTTGAACAATTTGATGAACGTTCAGGATAGTTTAAGAGTGGTCATCGGCGAAATTGTTGAAACGCGTCAGAAATTAGTTGACCAAAAAGAAGTTTTGGCCCTGGAAAGAACAGATGCCGCTTCTTTAAAAGCTTACCAGGATGCCCAAAAATTAAACATTGCAAAAATTAAAAATGAAAAAAATAATCTTTTAAAAGTTACCAAAGGTAAGGAATCCGAATACCAAAAAATTTTATCCGAAACTAAAAAAACCGCGGCGGAAATCAGAAAGCAAATCTTTAAATTAATCGGCGGCGGAGAATTAGAATTTGAAGAAGCTTATCGGTTGGCGAAAATGGCGGAAAAATCGACCGGCGTGCGTGCCGCTTTGATTTTGGCTGTTTTGGACAGGGAATCGGCTTTGGGAAAAAACGTTGGTCAGTGCGATTATAAAACCGCTATGCATCCGACGCGTGACATCCCAATTTTTTTAGAAATTATAAAGAAACTTGGATTAGAGAAAAGCCTGGAGGCGGGAACGATTAAAGTGTCTTGCGCGATAAACAGCGACGGCGCGTACGGCGGAGCTATAGGGCCGGCGCAATTTATTCCTTCAACTTGGGCTTGCTATGGAGGGTGGATACATACTTCTACAGGTAAGTGTAATGCCAGCGGTCCAGGAGAATGGGTTTACAAGCCTGATTATGACCGCATTGGTCAAATTACAGGAAGCGATCTTTCTAATCCTTGGAAAAACGCCGATGCTTTTATGGCCACTGCTCTTTACCTTAAAAATGCCGGAGCGGACGGCGGAACTTTATCAGCGGAAAGGATCGCCGCGGCTAAATATTACGCCGGAAGCCGGTGGAGGAATTATTTATGGACTTACGGCGCAAAGGTTATCTCTCAGGCTCAAAAATTTGAAGAAGATATAGCAATTTTAAGTTCGTAGAACTTAAAATAAATTTAGAAATATGAAGCACGAAATTCGAAATAATAATCTAAATATCAAAAATCAAAACCACAGATTAAAAATTATCAAACATCTTTGATTTTTTGAACTCTTTTATTATCGGCTCTAATTCTCCATTAAGTATTTTTTCTATATTATGGAATTTTTTTCCTAGACGGTGATCGGTGATGCGGTCGTCGGGGAAATTATAAGTTCTGATTTTTTCCGCCCGTTCGGCCATACCGATTTGTTCTTTTCTTAAAGCGCCCAATTTTTTTTGTTCTTCCATCTGTTTTTGTTCGTAAAGTTTAGCTCTTAAAAGATTCATTGCTGTCTCTCGATTAGCGTGCTGAGATCGACCGGCTTGGGAAGAGACGATAATACCTGTTGGAATATGCAAAATTCTGACCGCGGTTTCTACTTTATTAACATTTTGGCCGCCCGGTCCCGAAGAGCGAAAAAAAGAAATTTCCAAATCATTAGGATTGATTTGAATTTCTTTCGGTTCCACTTCGGGAATAATCGCCACCGAAGCGGTTGAAGTGTGAATTCTTCCGGTTTTTTCTGTTTTAGGAATTCTTTGTACTCGATGAACGCCCGATTCTTGTTTTAAATCTTCGTAAACATTTTCTCCTTCAATTTCGGCAATTAATGATTTGTATCCTTCTAAAGAAGTATGGTGAAAATCAATAAGAGTGAATTTCCAGCCTCGCTTAGCCGCGTATTTTTGATACATTCTGGCTAGATCGCCGGCAAAAATAGCAGCTTCATCGCCTCCCGCCCCAGCGCGGATTTCTAAAATAATTTTATTCGGCATAATAATTATTAAATTAATTTTTAGAATTATGGCAAAAAATGAAAATAATTTCAAGATATAAATTTCGATAATTTAAAATTTAAAGATAAAATAATAAAATAAAAAATAAGAAAGAATTTTTTAAAAAATAAAGTGTTATGCTATAGCATAACACTTTAAAAATAAGAAAGAAAAAGAAAAAGAAAAAGGAAAAGAATAAGAATAAGAAAGAATAAGGAAAAATGAGAAATGTTTAAAAACAAAAAAAGAATTATGTTTATTACACTGTTATGACATAGCATAACATTTACTGTGATGGTATAATTAGTTTAATCAAAAATGTTAGTAAAAACAAAATAAAGGTCGAGCAAATAACTAATATAACGAGCAAATAGCTAATATAAAATAATAATTAAGATAATGTATGGATATAAATAAAAAACAATTAATGAGTTTACCATTGCTTGACAAATTTTCTTCTCGCAAAGAATGGGAACTTGCCTGTTGGCGGAAAATATCAAAATCCTACGAGTTCTTAGAATTATTAACGACTTCCAATGAACGTCATAATTTGGTAATGCGCGCCGCTATTTTAAAAGAGCTTTTATTAGGCAAAGGACCGAGATTGATAAGTAGAAAACTTTTTGTTTCTCTTCAGACAATCAGCGTAGTTAAAAAAGCAATAACAGAAAACAACTACAGGAGTTATTTAGAAAGAAGCAAAAAAGAGCGAAAGAAGAAAGAATATAGCGTTTTTAAGACTTCGGAAAGGCCGAAACGGCGAGGCTGGCCAAGGCGCACAAAATACGGAACGATTTATATTCCTTATTAAGTGTTATGACATAGCATAACATTCGGTAAGGTTTAAATAGATAATTGAATACCAAAATAATCATTTATATAATCATTTATTAATAATTATTTATTATTACTGTTATGCTATAGCATAACAGTAAGATTTTTCAATGTTATTTATATTTACATTTTTTACATTTACGCTTTTACATTTTAATCTAAAAGATATTCTTCGCCGATAGTTTCCGTTAGAATTATTTTATCTCTAAAATCTCTATTTTTTTGTTTTTGTTTCCGATTAATCCATTTTTAATTTCGCCGACTTTTCCTCCCATTAAAAGACTGCCCAAAGGAGAATTATAAGAAATTGAATCATTTTCGAAAGCCAAAAAACTTCCAATTTTAATATCGGTTTCTTTTTCGGTTTCGTCTTTAATACGAACAAAACTTCCTATTCCAATTTTGTTATTTTGCGGAATCGGAGCGATAATCGCTTTTTGTTTAATTTCTAGATATTTCATTAATTCGTTGGCGTAAAAATTGATTTGTCTTACTCCTTCTTCAAATCCATAATTATCATGCCATGTTTCGGATGATTGTGTTGTTGACAGCGCTTTATCGTTTCGAGCGGCTTGGATTTTCTTTTTAATTTCGTTTATTTTTGAGTCAAGATGATTTAAATCTTCTTTTAAGAAATAGTAATTCATAATTTATTTAAAAGAGCCCTGTTCGGAGGGCTCTTTTTTTATTTTGTCTTCTTTTCTTTTTTTGCGGCTTTCTTCGCCGATTTTTTTCTTATTGGAGTTTTGGCCGCTTTTTCGGTTCGCGCCTTAAATTTTTCCACCCTGCCGGCAACGTCGATTAGTTTTCCTTTGCCGGTATAAAACGGATGGCATTGACTGCATATTTCAATTTGAATTTCCGGTTTTGTCGAGCCGATTGTAAAAACCGCGCCGCAGGCACAGCGGACTTTGGCTTCGGAATAATATGTTGGATGGATGTCTTTTTTCATAAATATATATTATTATAGTTTTTATCTATTGACAAGAGGGTGGGGGATTCTATAATAAAAATAGGATGGAAACGGAAAGCATTTTGACAATTAAATGAAGCGTTAAAATTAAATCAGAATTTTTTTAGTTGTCCCAATTTATTTATTAGGTTTTAGGTTATAGGTTTTAGGTTTTAGGGTGCGAATAATTTATTTTCGCTCTCTAACACCTAACACCTAATACCTAACACCTAGTTTATTTGAGAGTTTGATCCTAGCTCAGGATGAACGCTGGCGGCGTGGATAAGGCATGCAAGTCGAGCGATCGTTCGCTTCGCTCACTGTTACGCGATGCGAAACTACGAATTCATTCGAATCTACGAATATACTATTTGGAGATTCGCACTAACTATTTGTAGTTTTGTATCGGTGATAGCGAGCGGAGCGAGCGTTAGCGGCGAACGAGTTAGTAACATCTTGGTACATACCGAGCGCTTGGGCATAGCCAGTCGAAAGATTGGATAATTCCCAATGGTCTGCGCATCTCATTAAGGTAAAGTGTTTAAAAAGCAAAAATTAAATATCAAAGACCAAAACCACAGAGTAAAAATTTTCAAACGATAGATTTTATAGTTTTTGATTTGTGGTTTTGAATTTTGGTTTTTGAATTTTGGTTAAGCACTTTAAGCACTGAACTTTAGTGAGGTGCGCAGTAAAGGATACAGCAATGTATTCGGCGCTTGATTGGCCTAGATCCGATCAGCTAGTTGGTGAGGTAATGGCTCACCAAGGCTATGACCGGTAGGAGGGCTGAGAGGCTGTCCTCCAACGACGGCACTGAGACACGGGCCGTACACCTACGGGTGGCAGCAGTCGAGAATATTCCACAATGGGCGAAAGCCTGATGGAGCGACGCCGCGTGCGGGAAGAAGGTCTTCGGATTGTAAACCGCTTTTAACTGGGGAAAAGTCCTGCTTTTAGTGGGATTGATGGTACCAGTTGAATAAGGGGTTGCTAACTCTGTGCCAGCAGCAGCGGTAATACAGAGACCCCAAGCGTTATCCGGATTTATTGGGCGTAAAGAGCGGGTAGGAGGTCTGGCGCGTTTATTGTTAAATTCCAGAGCTTAACTTTGGAACCGCAATGAATACGGCTGGACTAGAGGGTGTTAGAGGCAGATGGAACGCACGGTGTAGGGGTGAAATCCGTTGATATCGTGCGGAACACCAAAGGCGAAGGCATTCTGCTGGGACGTTCCTGACTCTGAGCCGCGAAAGCGTGGGTAGCAAAAAGGATTAGATACCCTTGTAGTCCACGCCCTAAACGATGTCCGCTAGCTGTTTCGAGTGTCGACCCTCGGAGTGGCGAAGCTAACGCGTTAAGCGGACCGCCTGGGAAGTACGGCCGCAAGGCTAAAACTCAAAGGAATAGACGGGGACTCGCACAAGCGGTGGAGCATGAGGTTTAATTCGACGGTAAACGAGGAACCTTACCAGGGCTTGAAATCCTGACGAAGATCGTCCGAAAGGATGGTCGTCTCTCAAGGACGGCAGGACAGGTGCTGCATGGTTGTCGTCAGCTCGTACTTTGAAGCGTTCCCTTAAGTGGGGTAACGAGCGCAACCCCTGTTCCGAGTTATAAGTGTCTCGGAAGACTGCCCTCATTAGGGGGAGGAAGGCGGGGATGACGTCAAATCCGCATGGCCCTTTGATGCCCTGGGCCACACTCATGCTACAATGGTCGGTACAATGGGTTTGCCAAGCCGCAAGGCGGAGCTAATCCCATCAAAGCCGACCTCAGTTCGGATTGAGGGCTGAAACTCGCCCTCATGAAGCTGGAATCGCTAGTAATCGCGCATCAGCCATGGCGCGGTGAATACGTTCTCGAGTCCTGTACTCACCGCCCGTCACTGCAAGGGAGCCGGGAGTGCCTGAAGTCTCGCTTAGGCGGGATTAAGGTAAGTTCGGTGACATGGCAGAAGTCGTAACAAGGCACGCGTAGCGGAAGCTGTGCGTGGAACAACTAAACTAAAAAAGTGTCGATATCGTTCGTTTCGCTCACTGTTACGCGATGCGAAACTACGAATTCATTCGAATCTACGAATATACTATTTGGAGATTCGCACTAACTATTTGTAGTTTTGTATCGGTGGTAGCGAGCGGAGCGAACGCAAGGTGTTGACCGAGGAACCTTAAGTTTCGGTCTGGGACAACTAAAAGAATTTTGGTATAATTTATTTTATGGAAAATCCACAAATACTTCTCGTTGAAGACGACGTCTTTCTTTCTTCTTTATTGAAAAACCGATTAGAAAAAGAAGGGTTAAGGGTGTCTCTTGCCAAAGACGGCGATGAGGCTTTAAATTTATTAAAATCGCTTCAGCCGAACCTTATTCTTTTAGATCTTATTCTGCCGAAAAAATCCGGGTTTGAGGTGATGGAAGAAATAAAAAACGACCCTCAAATATCTTCAAAAGAGGTTCCTATTATTATTGTTTCTAATTTAGGCCAGCCGGAAGATGTCAATCGCGGTCAGGAATTGGGAGCGATTGAATATTTTATCAAGGCTAAAACTTCCATAGACGAATTGGTTGGAAAAATCAAAGAGTTTTTGATTCAGGCGCGTTAAAGTTATTCACAGTTTCGGCATTGTATTAGTTTTTATTTTTTTATAATATAATCATATATGATTAAAAATGCGAAACGTGGTTTTACTCTGATAGAACTTTTAATTGTTATCGGTATTCTGGCGATTTTAGCTACCGCCGCGGTTTTGGTTTTGAATCCGGCCCAATTATTGGCGCAGGCCAGGGACTCGCAAAGAATTTCCGATTTGGGCAGTGTTAAAAGTGCAATTGGTTTGTATTTGGCGACTGCTTCGAGTCCTACTGTTTCAGTCGGTCCGAGATCAACGGCAAATGCCACCTGCTCTTTTGGAACCTGCACTGTGGCCACTTCTTCGGTCAGCGGTACGGGATGGGTGGCGATAGATTTGACCGGAACCACCGGCGGTTCTCCGCTTTCGGTTCTGCCGCTTGACCCGACTAACAATGCTACTTATCAATATTCTTATAAAGGAGACGCCACCAATTTAACCTTTGAACTTAACGCGACTCTTGAAAGTACTAAATACGCAACCACACTGGACTTAGACGGCACTGACGGCGGAAATAGCGCTTCTTACTATGAAGTCGGTACCGACCCTGGATTGGATTTGTAATGGTGTTTTATTTTTCTTTAGGAATTTTAATTTTATTTTTTGGAGCGTCCCGCTTTAAAACGGGACGCTTCTTTAATAAACACAAGCGCTCGTCGCTTGTCGCTTTTTACTTATCGCTTGTTGCTATTTTTATTTTGCTTTTTTATCAATCTTATTCGCAATATCAAATTTGGTCTCAAAATGAGCCTTCAAAATATCTTTTACCGCCTTATCAAAGCATTCATTATTTTGTTTTTTATATTTTTACCAGATTTTTTGCTCCTTATTTAATTTCTTTAGCGGCCGCTTTTTTGTTTTTATTTTCGGCAAAAAAACTTAACAAAAAATATGGCGAATGTTTTTTTGAGCCCGAAGAACCTTATTTCGGCGCTTTGGCTTTATTTTTAACCGGTTGGCCAGGCGCCCTGTTTTATTTCATCAGTCTAATTTTAATTTATTTGTTTTTACATTTATTGTCGTCCGTCGTTAGCCGTTGGTCGTTAGTTAAAGAAAGGCGTATATCTTTGTATTACTTGTGGTTATCTGTCGCGATTTTTGTTATAATCATACAGAGATGGCTTGAATTACTGCCTTTGTGGAGATTGTTGAAGTTCTAAACTCACAATTTAAAGATATAGAACCAAAATGCAAAAACCAGATACCAAAACCACAGATCAAAATTCAAAAACAGAATTTCAAAATAGAGTTTATTTGTACACTCTGAAATCTCTTAAATTTCTTGGCAGCATTAATATTATAGAAGCTAAAGCATCTAATTCTAAAAAGGATTTTGCTAGATACTTCGATATCGCTTTTAAATCCGCTAACGAAACAAAGTATTGGCTTCATCTTTTAAAAGATTTAGATAAAGTGGACAAAACAAAAATTCAAGAAATAATAAATGAAACTAGAGAATTGTCTAATATTCTCGCTTTAAGTTTATTAACAATGAGAAAAAGAAAAAATATTTAACAGTTTTTAATTTGTGGTTTTGATTTTTGATATTTGATATTTGGTTTTTATTTTATGTTGCATGTTCCACCCCAAAAACTTAAAGAAGTTTTAACCAAGGAAGGTCTGATTACTTCAGAAAAGTTTGATAATCTTTTAAACGAAGCCAAGCGAATGAATCAAAATATCGCCGACCTTCTGGTTTCCGGAGGGTTTATTACGGTTGATTATTTTTACGATTTGGTCGCGAATTATTTCGGAGTAGAGAAAGCCGAATTGAGCGGTCGGAAAATCGATGAAAGTGTTTTAAGAAAATTATCCGAAGATTTGGCAAGGCAAAAGAGAGCGATTATTTTCGCCCAGGAACCTGATGGCGTTTTGGACGCCGCGATGGAAGACCCTTCCGATTTGGAAGCAATCAGTTTTTTGGAAAAACATCTTAAATCGAAAATCAAGCCGTATTTAGCGACCGCCGACGATTTAAATCGCGGTTTTGCTTTATACAGCCGTCGAATCGGAGAAGATTTTAAGAAAATTATTGAAGAAAATATTCATGCCAGTCTTCAAAAAAAAGCCGGCAGTGTCGAAGAAGCGGCGAAAGAAGTGCCGATTGTCGCTATTGTCGACGGATTTCTTTCTTATGCCGCTTCTCTTAAGGCTTCGGATATCCATATTGAAATTTTAGAAGATGAAATTCTTGTCAGATATCGAATAGACGGCGTTCTTCATGAAATTATGAGAATTCCGAAAGAAGTTCATCCGGCAATCGTTGCCCGAATAAAATTGTTAGGCGGTTTAAAAATTGACGAACATCAAAAACCGCAAGACGGCCGTTTTCGCTATCAAGTGGGGCCGGATTTAATTGATGTTAGAGTCGCAATTATTCCGGTTTTTTACGGCGAAAAAATTGAAATGCGTCTTCTCCCTTCCGCTCAACGGCCTCTTTCTTTGGGAGAAGTAGGGATGCTTGAAAACACGATAAAAATTATTGAAGAGAATATTAAAAAAACTTACGGAATGATTTTAGTTTGCGGCCCGACCGGTTCCGGTAAAACTACTACTCTTTATTCGATTTTAAATATTTTGAATCGACCGGAAGTTAATATCGTTACCATCGAAGACCCGATAGAGTATGATATAAAATACATTAATCAAACCCAAATCAATCCCTTGGCAGGCATCACTTTTGCCAGCGGTCTACGAGCAATTTTAAGACAGGACCCGAATGTTATTATGGTTGGTGAAATTCGCGACGAAGAAACCGCCGAAATTGCGGTGCATTCGGCTTTAACCGGTCACCTGCTTCTTTCCAGCTTGCATACTAACGATGCCGCCACCGCCGTGCCTCGGTTGATTGATATGAAAATCGCTCCGTTTCTGGTGGCCGCGGTTTTAAACGCGATTATCGCTCAGAGATTGGTTAGAAAAATTTGTCTTGATTGCATTGAATCATATGCGCCGAATCAGGAAGTGGTTGATTTTCTAAATAAACAGCTTAAAGAATTTAATCCCGAATCAACTTTTAAAATTCCGAAATTTCTTTATCGGGGGCGGGGATGTCAATCTTGCGGTAATTCCGGTTATAAGGGCAGAATCGGCATTTTTGAGGTTTTAAACGTTGACGAAGAAATAAGAAAATTGATTATTGGTCAGGATTTTTCTTTGGATAATTTAAACGCTTTAGCGAGAAAAAAAGGAATGATTACTATGTTTGAAGACGGCCTGCAAAAAGCCGCCACTGGCATTACAACGGTCGAGGAAGTTTTGCGCGTAATACGCGAATAGACTGCATGAATATGCTAATCAAGCATTAATATACGAATTCGTATATTCGCGCTATATTCGTATATTAGTAAAGTTTTATGAGGTTTCACTATATTGCTTCGCAACCCAACGGCAAAATAACGGAAGGAGATTTTGAAGCATCGGGACCGGCGGAAGTTTTGGAATATTTGGCAAGCCAAGGATTAAGGCCTGTTTCTTTAAAAACAATTAAAAGCGTCGAAGAAGTCGGTCGCGGCTTGTTTTTTGGTAAAACTATTACGGTTGGCGATAAAGTTTTTTTGACGAAATATCTGGCATTAATGCTTAAGGTTGGCACCGATCTTTTTAAAGCCATTGATATTTTAATTGCCGACCTCGATAAACCGGCGGTAAAAGCCCTTTTAATAGAAATTCGCGGTGCCCTGGAAAAAGGCCTGCCGTTTTACACCACTTTTTTAAAATACCCGAAATATTTTTCCGGCGTTTTTATAAATCTTATTAAAGCCGGCGAAACTTCGGGAAATCTAGAAAAAGTTTTTGAAGAACTAAGCGTTTCTTTAGAAAGAGAACAGGATCTTAGACGAAAAATCAGAGCCGCTTTGACTTATCCGATAATCCTTCTTGTTGCTTCATTCGCTATCCTTCTTCTTTTAGTTAGTTTTGCTTTGCCAAAAATAGCGTCAGTTTTTATGACCAGCGGAATCGAGCCGCCGCTTTTTTCTAAAATCGTTTTGTCGGTCGGTTTGTTTATCGGTGACTACATTTGGATTTTCTTTGGATTTTTAATAATTTCAGGGGTTTTAATTTGGTATTTATTTTTTAAAAATGCCAGCGGCAGAAAAATTTTGCACCGGTTTATCGTTAAAATACCGGTAATTAAAAATGTTTTAAAACAATTAGCTTTCCAGCGTTTTTCAAGCACTCTGGCTTCCTTACTTAAAGCGGGGCTTCCGATTTTAGATGCTTTAGAAATTACCGCCCAAGCGGTCGGTTCCGAAGAAATAAAAAACAGTTTGCTTAGAATTTCTCGCGAAGGTATTGCTAAGGGATTGACCATAGGCGAGGCTTTCAGGAAAGAAGCGGTTTTTCCCCGGGTGATTGTTAATTTAATGGCGATTTCGGAGAAATCCGGCCATATCGAAGACATTTTAAGCGCTTTGGCCGATTTTTACGAAGCCGAAGTTGAAACCTCAATTAAAACCTTGGTAACTTTTTTGGAACCGGTTTTGCTTTTGGGAATGGGATTAATTATTGGTACTATCGCTTTAGCGATTATTATTCCGATCTACCAACTAACAGGACAATTCTAAAATGCGCGGTTTTACTTTAATCGAGCTTCTTATCACCATTGCTATTACCGTGGCGGCCGCCACTCTCGGCATTATGAATTTGGTCAGTCATCGGCAGGAGCGCGATTTAACTTTGACGACCCAGGAAATCGCAACCGTCATCAGAAATGCCCAAGATCGTTCAATCGCCCAGGAAGAGGGGAGTCGCTGGGGAGTTTATTTTGAAAATCCGTCATCCGGCAGCGATTTTTACGAATTGTTTAAGGGAACAACTTATGCTACCGGCACCATAGTTTCAAAATCGGTTTTGCGTTCCAATATCCAATTTGACGTTCCGATTTCCAATTCTTCTTCAACCGTTATTTTTTCTCCCATTACCGGTTTACCGGACGCTTCGAGTACTATTAAAATATCTTTAATCGGCAAATCGACAAGTTCAAGCACTATAACCATAAACAGCAATGGAGAAATCACATATTAAAGGTCAATCTCTTGTTGAGGTTTTAATAGCCATTTCGGTTGGTGCGATTTTAATTGGCGGCGCCGCGGCCGTTATTGTTCCCGTTATCAGAAGTAATTTTGAAACTCGAACGATCCAAATCGCCGGTTCATTGGCGCAAGAATATCTGGATAATCTTCAATCAATGGCGGAATCTAATTGGTATAATATTTATAACCCGCCGGCTTCAAAAGGTTCCGGTTCGCAGTTTTATTTAACGGCTTCAAGCACAACTTTTGTTATTTCTTCCGGCAGTACTTCGACTATTGTTGAGGGGAAAAGTTATACCCGTTATTTTTCTATTGAAAACGTCAGCCGCAATTCTTGCGGAGCGGGTGATATTACAACAGATGCGATCACAACGTGTTCCAGCGGACCGGGTTCGTTGGGTGTTGCTGACGATCCTTCCACCCAAAAAATTACCGTAACCGTAAATTGGGAAGGCGGTCGTTCAATCACTAAAGTCCAATATTTTACCAGAAGCCGGAACAAGGTTTTTGTCCAAAGTGACTGGTCCGGCGGCGCTGGGCAAGAAGGCCCGATTACCAGTGAAAACAACAAATTCGCCACTTCAACCGATGTTAATTATTCCGGCACCAGCGGTTCAATAAAAATTCAAGGCTATTAAGTATGAAATTCCAAATTCCAAATCCCAAATCCCAAATAAATTCCAAATTCCAATTTTCGAAATTCCAAACACGTTTTGGTCATTTGAATTTTGGTCGTTGGATATTATTTGGAATTTGGTGCTTGGTGCTTAGTGCTTTAATTCCAAAGATGGTAAGTGCGGCAACAAATATAGATGCTACATATAGGTACGCCTGGAACGATAACATCGGCTGGATTGATTTTTATCAAACTGGAAACGTCAATGTGACTTCCACTCAATTAACCGGTTACGCTACTTCTTCGGTCGGCTACATCGCTCTTGATTGCGCCACTTCGCCGAACGGCGATATCTGCGCCACTTCTAATTTTAAAGTTTCTAATGACGGCAACGGCAATTTAACCGGCTGGGCTTACAATGATGCCATCGGCTGGATTAGTTTTGATAGCGGTACTGCCGGTTCGAGTTATCCTTATCAAGTAACGATTAATAATTCCACAGGCGACTTTTCCGGTTGGGCTTGGAATGATATTGTCGGCTGGATTAGTTTTAATTGCTCTGATACTAGTATTTGCGCTACTTCCGATTACAAAGTTAAAACCGCTTGGCGTTCAAATCCAAAAACCGCTGAATTAACCTCTTCAATTTTTGACACCGGCGTTTCAACCGGAGCGGCCATTAATACCATTATGTGGCAGGGGAGTCAGCCGACCGGCACTATGGTTAAATTTCAGATTGCTTCCGATACCACTTCAACGCCGGCCAGTTGGAATTATAAAGGGCCCGACGGTTCAAATACTACTTATTACACGCCTACCGGTCCGGGCGTTCCGGCACAGATTAATTTAGCTTATCATAATAACCACCGCTATTTTCGCTATAAAATTTTTTTGGTTTCCAATGCCGCGCAAACTGAAAGTCCACGGGTTGATGATGTGATAATAAACTGGAGTCCTTAAGAATTTTGTGGTAAAATTATGGCGTAATGGATGGTTTTCGTAAAATCAGGGTGCGAATGGCTCCCTCGCCGACCGGCCCGCTTCATTTCGGTACCGCCCGGACCGCTCTTTTTAATTGGCTGTTTGCCAGAGCGCAAGGCGGCGATTTTGTTTTACGTATTGAAGATACGGACATTGAAAGATCGTCTCCAGAATACGAAAAAGATATTATCAACGGCTTAAAATGGTTCGGTTTGGATTGGGACGAAGGTCCCGATGTCGGCGGTAATTACGGACCCTATCGTCAAAGCGAGCGGCTGGAAATTTACGAAAAATATCTTCAAAAATTAATCGACGAAAACAAATCTTACTATTGTTTTTGTTCTAAAGAACAATTGGAATTAGACCGTCAGGCGATGTTGGCCCAGGGTCTGGCGCCCAAATACAGCGGCCGTTGCCGAAATTTATCTAAAGAAGAAAGTGAAAAGCGAATAGCTAACGGCGAAAAAGCGGTAATTCGTTTCAAAACCCCTGGAATAGAAGTGGAATTCATAGATTTGATTCGAGGCAAACTTAAATTCGACGCGACGCTCATCGGCGATATTGTTATTGCCAGAAATTTGCGTTCGCCGCTTTTTATTTTCTCCGGCGCGGTTGACGATTTTGAAATGAAAATCACTCATGTTATCAGAGGAGAAGATCACATTTCCAATACGCCAAAACAAGTTTTAATTCAGAGAGCATTGGGATTTGACGAAGTAAAATACGCCCATCTTCCTTTGATTTTGGCGCCGAACAGAACCAAATTGTCAAAACGGTATCTTGAAACGTCGCTTAATGATTATCGAAAACAGGGTTATTTGCCGGAAGCAATGTTTAATTTTTTGGCTTTGCTCGGCTGGCATCCGAAAGACGAACAGGAAATTTTCTCGGCCGAAGAATTGATCAAGGAATTTGATTTAAAAAGAATTCAGAAAGCCGGAGCGATTTTCGATATTAACAAATTAGAATGGCTGAACGGCCAGTACATTAAAAAAATCAAACCGGTTGATTTGGCGGGAAAATTGACGGAATTCGTTCCTTCCGAATGGTTAAACAATAAAGAATTATTTATTAGGGCGGTTGCGGTTGAAAAGGAAAGGATGAAAAAATTGACCGACTTTAAAGAATTGGCGGATTTCTTTTTTGAGCTGCCTGATTATAAAGCCGAACTTTTGATTTGGCCGCGACCAAAAGAAATAGAGAAAATAAACAAAGAAAAAACGCTTAATAATTTAAAACTTTTATTGGAAGAAATTAGTAAAATTTTTAAAGCCGATTTTAACGCCGCTAATCTGGAAAAAGCGATTATACCTTTAACCGAAGTCTGGGGTAGGGGAGAATTACTTTGGCCGTTGCGGGCCGGTCTTTCAGGAAAGGAAATTTCTCCCGGGCCGTTTGAAATTATGGAAGTTTTAGGCAAAGAAGAAACCCTAAGACGATTGAAGATTGCCATCGAAAAACTTGAATAATTTGTAAAAAGAAATAATTCTATGAATAAATTTTTCAAAAGAAAATTTTTTTATTTATTTCTATTTTCTATTTTCTATTTTTTATTTTCTATTCCGTTATTCGCTGCCGCCCCTCAGGAATTGAAAGAATCAATTAATCAAAAATCTAAAGAACTTTTGGAAATTAATGAAAAAATAAAAGAAAATCAGAAAAATCTCGAAGAAATCCAGGACAAAGGCCAAACTCTAAAACAAGAAATCAATAAAATCGATTCCAACATCAAACAAGTGAATTTAGGGGTGCGTTCAAGCGAAGTGGCGATAGAAAAACTTAGTTTAGAAATTAATTATTTAAAATATGACATTAACGATGCCGAAAAATCGATAATTTCCAAAAAAGAGGCAATCGCAAAAACTCTTCAAGAATTCCAAAAAAAAGACGGCGAATCTTTATTGGTTATTCTTTTAAAAAACAAAAGTTTGGCGGAAAGCGTTTTTGAAGCTCAGAATTTGACCGACCTTAGTGCCGGTCTTTCTTCCGAGATTAAAGATTTGATGGATGCTAAAATCGAGTTAGGCGACAAATTAAAAGAAACAAGCAGTAAAAAACAGGCGGTTGAAATTGAAAAAGAAAATCTGAAAAACAAAAAAATAATTCTTAATAATCTTAAAGACGATAAACAAAATTTTTTAAAACAAACAAAAAATCAGGAAAAAATTTATCAAAAAATCGTCGATGATTTGGAAAAGAAACAGGCGGAAATTGCCGCCGAAATTGAAAAATTGGACGAAGAATTGCGTCTTAAAATAGACCCTTCGGCTTTGCCGGCAAAGCGGCCCGGCATTTTGGCGATGCCCGTTTCCGGAATATTGTCCCAGGATTACGGCGCCACTAAATTCGCCCGTTATGGCGGTTATCGAGGCAAATGGCATAACGGTTTGGATTTTGCCGCTCCTATTGGAACACCGGTTTTCTCGGCGGAAAAAGGGAAGGTGATAGCCGTTGGTAATCAGGATAACTATTGTTATAAAGGCGCTTATGGTAAATTTATTGTTGTTGAACATGAAAATAATTTAACGACTTTGTACGCCCATTTGTCTTTACAGACGGTAAAGGTCGGAGATAAATTAGAAAGAGGGGAATTAATTGGCTATGTCGGTAAAACCGGTTATTCTACCGGACCTCATCTTCATTTTACGGTCTATGCCGGCCAGACGTTTAAAATGGGTCCTTCTAGAGTTTGCGGACCGATGCCGTTCGGCGGCGATTTAAACCCCTCTGATTATTTGTAAAATGGAAATTATTTCAAAAATTGTTGATTTATTAAATTATGTTTCGACTTGGTTTGACAGATATATTATTTCCGGCTTGGCCTCCTTTCTTAAGGTAGTAGGAGATTTAATTATTAAGATATTGGAATTTTTCATCGATATTATTAGGTGGCTGGTATCTTATTTATAAAGAGAAGCGCGTTAATACAGTGTCGCAAAATATATCTTTTGCGACGAATAAGATTTATTAGTCATAAAATAGACTCGAATTAAATAATGAATAAACAAAAAATTCATTTCATTGGCATCGGCGGAATTGGAACCAGCGCCTTAGCTCGTTGGTTTTTAGCGCAAGGATATGAAGTTTCCGGTTCGGACGTCGCTATTTCAGAAATTATTTCAGATTTAAAAAGCCAAGGTGTAAAAATATTCGTAGGTCATCGGTCGGAAAATTTGTCAAAAATGGCAAATTTGGCAATTTTCAGCGCTGCTGTTCCCTTATCTAATCCGGAAATTAAAAGAGCTAAAGAATTGGGTATTTCGGTTAAATCTTACGCCGAAGCGCTTGGTGATTTAACTAAACAATATAAAACTATTGCGGTGGCCGGCGCTCACGGCAAGAGCACGACTACTGCTTTATTGTCTTTAGTTTTAATTAAGTCCGGATTTGACCCGACGGTAATTATCGGCACGAAATTAAAAGAATTTAATTCGGATGGGCGTTTTCGTGTTTCGCAAACGCAAGGCGCGAGCGAGCGCTTTTCGGGTGCTAATTTTAGAAACGGCAAAAGTAATTGGCTTGTTATGGAAGCGGATGAGTATCACAAATCTTTTTTAAATTACTCCCCTTTTGCCGCGATTATTACCAACATCGATCGCGAACATCTCGATTATTACAAAAATTTAGCGGAAATTAAAAACGTTTTTTTGAAATTCGTAAAAAATATTAAACCCGGCGGTTTTTTAATTGTCAACAAAAATGATAAAAATTTATTCAGTTTAAAAAATAAAATAGAAAAAATCGCCAAGAAAAATAATCTAAAAGTTATTTGGTACGGCATAGAAAATTCGCGTCATTCGCATGTATTTATAGATTTACATCGCGTTTTAAAAATTCCCGGCGAACATAATATTTCAAACGCTTTAGGCGTTTATCATTTGGCAAAAGCGCTAAAAATAAAAGATAAGGATATTTTCAGCGCGTTCGGTTCTTACCATGGCGCTTGGCGCAGAATGGAATTTCGCGGTTATTTAAATCTAAAACCTAAAACCCAAAACTTAAAACCTGCTATTTATGACGATTATGCTCATCATCCGACGGAAATCAAAGCCACCCTTTCCGGTTTTCGCCAAAAATATCCAAAATCAAAAATTATTTGTGTTTTCCAGCCGCATCAGGAAAAACGGCTCAAAGCGTTATTCAAAGAATTTGTATCGGCTTTTAACGACGCCGATAATTTAATTTTGTTGGATGTTTTTAAGGTTAAGGGCCGCGACCAAGACGCGGAACAGCGCGGAACAAACGCTGACAAACGCGGAAAAATTATTTCATCGGAAAAATTGGCGGAAGCGATTAAAAAAAGAAAACATTCTCCCGCTGTTTTATATCTTAAAAATCCTAAAAGTCTCAAAAAAGAAATTGAAAATATTTTACTATGCCCTAAACCCTATGCCCTAAATCCTATTGTAATAATGATGGGCGCAGGCGATATTTACCACCACACTAAACGATTATTGACGCCTTCGGCGTAAAAATAAAATATATAATCGTTATGGTGTAGTAGTTTACAAACAGACAAATTTTTTGTTATCATCTAACGGAAAATTTCGCGAAAATGAATAATTATTCAAATCTTGAACACTTTAAAGGAGTTGCCGGCTACGAGATTGACGGTTTTTGGTATCCGCGCGTTACTAAAATCGTGGAAATCAAAGCTAAGCCGGCACTTTATCGTTTTTACGCCGAAATGAACGGCTTTGCGGAGGGCGAAGCCGTTAAAAAACAATCAGCCAGCGAAGGCACTTTGATTCACGAAACGATTGAAAAAATTCTTATCGGTGAAAGACCGCATATCGAACCGTCGATTTTGCCGGCGGTAGAAGCTTTTTTTCAGTTTTTGGAAGAGAAAAACATTCAAGTTGATTCCGAGCATGTGGAAAAACGAATTGTCAATTTTAATGATCGCTATGCCGGCACTTTAGATGCTTTGGCTTTAATTGACGGCAAATTCGGCGTTTTGGATATAAAAACTTCTCAGGCGATTTATCGCGATTACAATCTTCAAACTTCGGCTTATATGGCGGCTTTGCAAAGCGATTTTAAAAATTTACAAACTCGCTGGATTTTAAGAATTGACCAGATTAAAAAATGTTTTAAATGCGGCGCCACTTTGCGGGAAAAAGGCGGAAGACAAAAAATAAAGCTGCCTTGGAATGGTAAAAACTACGATTTCAGAGCAAAAAATTGCGAACACGAATGGTCCGAACTCCGAGGCGACATCGAACTTAAAGAATTTCCTTATTGGCAGGAAGATTATAAGGCGTTTTTGGGCGCAAAAAAACTTTGGGAATGGGAGAACGAATATTGGCTGAAACAGGCCGGGTATCTTTAAAAAATCAAAAATCAAATCTCAAAAATCAAAATTACAAATCAAAATTCAAAAAAACAGCTCGGCAAGGTTTTACCTTGAACCGGGCTAAATTTACCCAAGAATGTGTTCTAACGCCGTTATTTTTGTATTTTTTTCATCAAATAAATCCCACAGATTTGCTTTTTTAATTCTTTTCCCTAAGGGGAATCTAATCATTGAATCATCCTCGTCAACTTTTTTATTTATACGAAAAAGTTTTCCATTTATCTCTTCTCCTTTCCATGCAACTGTCTCTTTGCCTATCTTAGAGGGTGCAATCCAGACATTAATGTCTATTTTCTTATGTTCTTTTCGAAATCTGAGCTCTATTCTTATATATTCATCATCTTCATCAATGATAAAGAATAACGCTCCAATTATGCTGTCTGGAAGACTAGAATGATCAATATAATATTTTTTACTGCTCGGTTCTCCAAGACATTCAATACTAGGAGAATCTAAGTAAGCTAAGTAAAGCAGCATATTGCCAATGTCCTCATCGTTAATTGTTAACCTTCTTATTGATTCTTGCATTACAATTACCTCCTTTTTTTATTTTATTTTTTTAAAGAACAAATATGTCTCAAAAATTGAGACAGTAAAATATAAGCATATTTGATTTAATTTGTCAATCCCTAATCTGTCGCAAAATATTTTATAGCACTTTGCTCACGATCGTGGGCAAAGTGCTATATTATTTTTACTTAGAATGCTTCTCTATTACGATCGAGTTGCGGTTGAATTAAAATTTCCGCGGTCGCGATATTTTGATTAATTTATTAATTTATAAATATAAAATAGAAAAAATAGAGTGTTATGCTATAGCATAACACTCTATAAGGATAGGATATCTATTTTCAATTTTTCATAGTCAAAAATCACCTATAGTTTTATAGTTTTTAGGAAAACTTATTTCGAATTAATTGCATGTTTTCTCAATAATAATTGGTGTATGGGTGAATTCGCGATTAACCAAATAACCCAAACCAAAACTAATCGAACTAACCAGAAATATTAAAAAGAAAAGAATAATTGTTCGGAGATTATTTTCTAACCATTCTCTTGTATTTTTTATTTTTGATTTGTAATTTTGCATTTTGATTTTTGAATTTTGAATTAAATATTAAGATATTGGTTCCACTTTTCGTAAAGTTTTTTAGTTGCCCGGAGATCGCCCGCATTATATCTCGCAATATCTAAAAATTTTTTCTCTTTGAATAGTCGGCCCATATCGTCTCCGGTAACGCCGTCTTCTTTGGGGCTTTTTATGTCAAAAAGTTTGCTCCACAAATGCAGGCTCCCCTTTTTTCTCATATTGCCTTGAAAAGTGAGTTGGTCCGCCAAATCAATATGAGCGCAGGTTTTTTGTTGGTATAAATACCGGCTTTCGGAAAGATTTTTAGTCGGCTTGATGCCGTGGTAAGCCGAACGGATCATTAAAAACGGGCCGTCAAACTGCCGGCTATTGAATCCGATAAATTCATCGTACATTTTGGCGCCATTCCAAAAATGCTCCAGCATTTCTTTTTCGGTGGCTTGTTTAAATGTAATATTATCTTCACAAAATTCTTTTATTTCTTGATTGGGGGCTTGAAAATAAACAACGCCTTGATTTTTTACATAATCTAAAACGCCGATAACTACTATTTCTCCGGTTAAAGGTGAAAAACCGAGTCCGTTTTTCAGTTCTTCCAGCGCCACCTGATATTCTTCTTCACCGACCGATTCTTTTTTAATCCAGCGCGTAAGAGAGTCTTGAGTAGTTTTATCTAGGGAATCAAAATCAACGCCGACGGTTTCAATATCAAAAATAAGTTTACTGGTTATTGACATACCTTTGAATTATATAATATAATTCAAAGAAATACCAAATCACAAATTCCAAATCACAAACAAATTTTCTAAATTCTAATTTCCAAATTCAAAACACGAGTTTAGAATTTTGACATTTGATATTGTTTGTAATTTGGTGCTTGGGATTTGGAATTTTATTATTATGGCACATACTAAATCCTACGGTTCAACTAAATTAGGGAGAGATTCGATTTCCAAAAGATTGGGCGTAAAAAGACAAAACAGAGAAATGGTTAAAGCCGGCGAAATTTTGATTCGACAGCGCGGCACCAAATATCTTGCCGGTTTAAACGTCGGCCGCGGCAAAGACGATACTCTTTACGCTTTGAAATCAGGCGTCGTTAAATTTGTTTCCAAGAAAAAAGTTTGTTTTGACGGCAACAGCCGAAAGGTTAAGGTTGTCCAAGTCCAGTAGTGAAATTTTTGGTTTGCATTTTTTATAAAAAAATGCGCGCCGTAGGCGCAAACCAAATTTTTACTACTGGGCAAGTACTTTCAGTTTAATTTTCGTCTTAACTCCTTTTCCTAAATCAATTTCTACTTGGTGTTCACCGAGTGTTTTTATTGGCCGCTCTAAATTTATTTCTATTTTATCTTCGATGCGTTTTCGTAAATCGGCGTCTATTTCTGCGCAAATCAACGCTTTAATGTCGTTTTTATTAACAGAACCGAAGACCTCATCTTTTTCTCCGACCTTAACCGCGAATTGAAATTCTTTATCCGTCAATTTTTCGGCCAGTGTTTCCAGTTTATCCTTTGTTTCTTTTTCTTCTTTTTCTTGAGCCGCTTTTTTTAATTCTAATTCTTTTACTGCGGCATCGGTTGCGATTTTTGCCAGTCCTTTAGGAATTAAAAAATTGCGAGCATAACCGTCTTTGACTTCTTTCACGTCAAATTTTTTACCGAGCGATTTTATGTCTTGGAGAAGAATTACTTGCATATTATATTAAATTCCAAATCCCAAGCACCAAATTACAAACAATATCAAATGTCAAAATTCTAAACTCACGTTTTGAATTTGGAAATTAGAATTTAGAAAATTTGTTTGTGATTTGGAATTTATTTTAAAATCTCCGATTTCAAAATTTCCACTGCTTTTTCCAACTGCGGGTCTCTGCCGGCTTTAACGTCTTCTTCGGTTAAGTCGACTTCATAATCCGGATTCAAGCCGTTTTTTTCTATTAGTCCGCCATTAGGCATCAGCCAGTGAGCGACTGTAATTTTAACCATTGAGCCGTCTTTAAGCGTTTCCAATTCCTGAACAGTTCCTTTTCCGAAAGTTTTTTTGCCGATTAATTTAATTTTATTGTTATCCCGCAGGGCGCCGGCTAAAATTTCCGAAGCCGAAGCCGAGCCTTCGTTGACTAAAACAACCATCGGAAAGCCGTCAAATAAGCCGCTGCCGTAAGTTTTAAAAACTTCTTTCTTGCCGGAACGAAATTCTTCGCTAACAACTACTTTACCGGGATCTAAGAACCAACCGGCAATATTAACCGCCCCTTCTAAATATCCGCCCGGATTGTCTCTCAAATCAAGAATAATGCCTTTCGGATTTTTAAAAACAATTTCGGAAATCGCTTGATAAAGCAAAAACGGCGCTTTTTCGTAAAAATTATACAAATGAATATAAGCAATATTGTTGTCTTTAATTTCCCAATCAATTGTTGGGACTTGAATAATATCTCTGATAATGGAAATTTCTTTTGATTTTTCCCAACCGTTTCTTGAAATTGTCAAAATCACTTTTGTTCCTCTTTCACCTCTGATTAATTTAACGGCTTCGTCAACATTTAGGCCAACGGTAAAAGCGTCGTTAATTTTTATGATTTTATCCCCGGCTTTCAGACCCGCTTTTTCGGCCGGCGAATTTTTAAGCGGAGCGATAATGACTAACTGGTCGTTTCTGATGCCGATTTCCGCGCCGATGCCGGAAAACTCTCCGGCAATGTCTTCTTCAAATTTTTTAGCGTCCGATGGCGGAAAAAAGACAGAATTCGGATCTTTCAGCGCTCCGAATAATCCGGAAACCGCGCCGTAAACCAAGTCTTGGTTATTGATTTTATCTGCCCCAACGTATTTGTCTTTTAATGTTTTCCAAGCGTCCCAAAAAAGAGAAAAATCAACTGCTTCAACATTCCCCTCTTCCAGATTTGCCACTCCGCGAATAATAACGGTCTGCGGTTTTTCCGTCCCCCTTTTATATCCAAAATAAAAAGCCCCGCCGGTCAGGGCGGCAACGACGATAATTAAAATACCGATTGCAAAATACCGATTTTTAAGAATTTTTTTCATTGAATTAATTCTATCAAATTTGTTTTAAAAAATCCACTTTTGCCAAAACTTCATATTCCGAACCGGTTTTTTTAAGACGCGATTCCATTAAATCTAAATTTGTGGCGTAAAACGCCAATGTTGATTCGTAGCGGTGCGAAGTATTTATTTTTGGGGTTATCTGTGTTTGAGGAAATCGCGCTAAAGTAAGATGGCCGTTATATTCTCTATTTTCTTTTTTAAACCGCACGCCGTTCTTAATTAAAGCATTTTCCAGATAAATTTTAATAGTGGAAAGTTTTTGAGACGTTTCTTTTGCGGTTGTCAGCCAAATCATTCTCGGAGATTTATTTGGCGGGCCGAAGATAATTTTTTCGAATTTAATCTCCGGCGTTTTGAAACTTGCGGCTGTTTCTTTAAGAGATTCTAAAATTAGTTTAATTGCTTCATCTGGCTGATAGCCTAAAAAAGTAATAGTTAAATGCCAATTCTCCGGTGCGATCCAGCGGATATCGGCGTCTATTTTTATTTGAGAAACAAGGTTTTCTATTTGTCGTTTGATATTTTCCGGCAGATTTATCGCGATAAAAAGACGACGCATACTTATTTATTTTAACGTATAAAAAAAATAAAACCAGCCTCACCCTGGTTTTATTTTTGAATTTAATTATATCAGATTATATTTTTCCTACTAAGTCCAGCCCCGGTTTTAAGGTTTTTTTACCGGGAGTCCAGCTTGCCGGACAAACTTGGCCTTTATGTTCGGAAACAAACCTGGCGGCCTGAAGTTTTCTTAATAGTTCTTTGGCGCTTCGGCCGATACTATTATCGTGGATTTCGTAAGCTTTAATTACACCGTTGGGGTCAATAATAAAGCTTCCTCTCAGCGATAAACCTTCTTCTTCGATATAAGTCCCTAAAGCGCGGCAGAGTTTTCCGGTTGGGTCGGCCAGCATCGGGTATTTGATTTTTTTGATGGCTTTTGAGGCGTCGTGCCAGGCTTTATGAACGAAAACTGTGTCCGTTGAAACGCTTAAAACTTCGGCTCCTAATTTTTTAAATTCCGGATAAAGTTCGGCCGCTTCTTCCAGTTCGGTCGGACAGACAAAAGTAAAATCAGCCGGATAAAAAATCAAAACTATCCATTTTCCTTTGTAATCGGAAAATTTGATTTTTTTGATTTTGTTTTCGTGATAAGCCTCCAATTCAAAATCCTGAATTTTTTTACCGATTAAATTTTCCATAATATTTATTTTGTTTGTGATTATTTTCGACTTTTTACTATTTTAATTCTTCGACTTCTTCTTTTCCTTTTTTTAATTCCTCTACCTGCTCCTGGTCGCGCTCCAAAAGTAGTGCCTGAAATTCTCCGATATGGGTTTTTTCTTCTTTGGCGATATCTAAGAGAACTTTTTTGATTTTTTCGTTTTCCGTCATTTCCGCCAACTGTTCGTAAAGACTAACTGCGTCCAGCTCGGCTATCATTCCGACTCTTAAAATTTCTTTGTCCAAATCTTCTTTTTTAACTTTTTCAAAATTGATTGGTATTTGTGAAAGCATGTTTTTGATTTATAACGTTATCGACCTTTGCATTTTTTACATAAACCGTAAAAATAAATTTGATATTTATTAACTTTTCCAATTTTTATTTTCTCCGGTTTTAAATCAATTTTTTCTTCAATATCGTAAATTTTTTGACATTTTTCGCAAATAAAATGATTATGAGGTTTTACATAGCCGTCGTAGCGATTAATCTCGCCTTCTAATTCTAAAACTTCTCCCTTTTCTTTGAAATTATTTAAAATCCGATAAACTGTTCCTAAGCTGATTCGCGGCAGTTTTCTTTTAACCGCCAAATAAACTTCTTCGGCCGTCGGATGACTTTTGACGCTTTTCAAATATTGAATGATTGTTTCTTTTTGGGATGTTTTTCTCTCCATTTTCTTATTAGTAATAATTATTATTTAAATAATATTCTTAATAAAAGATTTGTCAAGAGCCTGAAATTTGATAGAATTATAAAAATGGAAGAAAAAGATTATTTGGAAATTCTTAAAGAACGCGCCCAAAAGAGCCGGGTCTATAAAAAATACCAATTAACAGGTCTTTTGATCGCTCAGTTATTAAACGACGAAAAACATAAGTCGCTTTACATTAAGCTGGCGAAAAAGCATAATAGCGACGATTTATTAAGAATCGCCAAAGACGTGGCGGAAAGGAAAAACATAAAAAATAAGGGCGCGTATTTTATGAAAGTATTGCAAAATAAATCGTTTTTAAAAACAGTAAAAATAAAAAAGAGAATTAGACGCAGTGGAGAATGAGTTTTTTTCAAAATATAGTCTTTATTTACCCATCCGAATCCGCCGGCTGGTGTGGTAGGCGGGTTAAAGAGCCCTTTTGAATTTTTTTGGCCATGGGCTTGACAGGGTGGTGATTTTCTGATATGTTTTTTGAAAATGAAATTTTTTATTTTCTGAACATTAATAATAAAAAATGAAAGGAGAACGAGAAGTTAAAAGTCTTAAATTCAACAAAATTTTTTAGACAAAAGGAGGCGATATGAGTAAGAATCAGGCACAAATTTGCGAAGAATGTAAGGAAGCGAAAAAACTACTTACAATCAGGTATGGAGAAACAACAGAAATATGCCCAAAATGCAACAAAGAAACTAAGATTTATTACCGTCATGAAGGAAGATTCATTATTAATCACTGTCAGTCATGCCATTCGTTTTTCAACGAAGATTATCCGACATGCCATTCTGCGTATTCTGGCGGGTTGAACGGTTAATAAGTCCATTTCAAATTAACAAATCATATCAATCAAACAATACAATAAGGAGGTGTAGAATGGCACACTTGATTCAGGGGTTTTTCTTTCAAAATCAAAATTGGCTGAGTGTTGCTCATCGGTCAGAAGTTGAGGGCGGAGTCGGCGTTGTAATCAATGAAGGGCTTTGCAGATTCATGTACTCGGGGGTGATTTTCCCTAACCCTCACAACGAACAAGAGTTGATCGGTGAAATGTTTGATCATTTTGGCGAATCGGAGCTGTTCGATGTAAAAATCACCCAGAAAGAGGCGCAGTTTGCAAAGAAATACGACAACCGCAACGACATCATTTACTACAAGTTTAAGCGCGAAGGCGAACTGTGGGTCGGAGAATATTCTGGCTCAGCAACCGGAAGAGGTGGAGCAAAATGCACTATTGTTGAAGCGCCTGACAGCCTCTTCCTCCCGCCCGAATAATTCTTACCAGTGTTCTTTTATTACTCCCCATACGGATTCACGTGTGGGGATTTTATTTTCCAAAAAAATTCAAAAGAACTCAATAAAAAAATGAAAAGATATTTTTGAACAAAATTTCATATAAAAAGCGGGGATGTTTTTAGACATCCCCGTTTGGAAGCATTACGGTTTATAGTGTTTTTTAATTTCTGTGCATATTCTTATAATATCGCTCGGTCTTTCTTCGCCGTAGATGCGCCTGCCCAGAGGAGTAAACTCGCGATTGTGTTCTATGCGCATTGTTGTAGAATCCCATTTTGTTGGGCTACTAAGTCTTTTGTCTCTTTTTGCCGCTGTCATTGCATTACGCATATAATACCTCCATTTTTGGTTGTTTATTAGCCAATTATAATTTTTTTCTGTATTTCTCCGCTATTGCGTCGGCTTTTTTACCATCAGGATCATATTCTTTCATCTTCTTAGCTAAAGCAGAGATATTCGTCGTCGTTCTTCCTCCCTCGAAAAATTGAGGATTTTCTAATTCATTTTTTAATAATTCATCCATGGTGCCGTATTTGATTTTTTCTTTCATTTTATCCTCCTTTCCTCTCAAAATATTTTATAAAAGAGCAATATCTTCGATTAATTCTTGCATATTGCAGAGAATTGTAATTTAATTATACTAATGAAAATCTTTACCGTCAACAATAAATCTGAGGAAAAATTTTTGCGGCAGAAAACCGCGGATTTTGATTTTGGAAAATTCACAAAAAAAGAAATAAACGATTTAATCAAAAAAATGCGCGAGACAATGATTAAAGCCAAAGGCATCGGACTTTCCGCCAATCAAATTGGTTTAAATTTTAAAATGTTTATAGTTTTAATTCCAAAAACGCCGTCTTTTAACACCGATAGTGTTAACGCTATCACTAATGCTCAAGAGAAATTCTACGCCATTTTTAATCCGGAAATCATAAAATTTTCCAAAAAAACGTCGGTAATGGAAGAAGGTTGTTTAAGCGTTCCCGGCGTTTACGGCGAGGTGGAGCGGCCGGAAAAAATCACTTTAATCGGTCAAAACAAAAACGGCGAAAAAATAAAAATTAAAGCCGAAGGATTGTTAGCAAGGGTTTTTCAGCACGAAACAGACCATCTTAACGGAATTCTATTTATTGATAAATGCAAGAATGTATATGCTATTAAAAAATCTGAATTATGATAATTTATAATTTTCAATTCTCAATTTTCATTAAATTTTCAATTTTACAATTTTCAAACATTAAAAATTAAATCATTAAAAATTGATTAGAAATTTAAAATTAGAAATTAAAAATTCTTTTATGAAATACATATTTTTCGGCACGCCGGAATTTGCGGCAATTATACTGGAAAAACTTATAAACGCAGGTTTCATTCCCGAAGCCGTTGTTTGCAATCCCGATAAGCCGGTTGGCAGAAAAAAGATTATTACTCCCCCGCCAGTGAAAAAATGTGTCATGAATCAAGTGTCAAGCGTCAAAAATAAAATAAAAATTATTCAACCGAAAAACATTTTAGAATTAAAAAAACTTGATTACTTGACACATGACACTTGTGACTTATCCATTGTTGCCGCTTACGCCAAAATTCTTCCCAAAGAGATTTTAGAGATTCCGCGACTTGGAACTATTGGTGTTCATCCTTCTTTATTGCCGAAATACCGCGGCCCCTCCCCTATTCAAACCGCTATTTTAAATGGCGATGAGGAAACCGGCGTTACGCTTTATTTAGTGGATGAGGGATTGGATAGCGGCGCAATATTGGCAAATCGCAAAGCGCAAATCGCAAAACGTAATTATAAAGAATTAGAAAAAATACTGGCGGAATTGGGGGCAGATTTATTGATTGAATTTTTACAAAAAACGAATCAATTTTTAGGAAGTCAGACTCCCTTAAGTATTATGAATATTATGGAAGTTGAACTTCCATATATTAAACCGCTCCTCCAGGATGAATCACAGGCTACTTACACGAAAAAATTCACAACTCAGGACGCTTACATTGAATTAAAAGATTTAAAGATGGCGCAAGAGCAAGACGGTGAAGCGGCAATTATAATAGATAGAAAAATTCGGGCGCTGAATCCTGAACCCGGGGTTTGGACTATTAAAGAAAATAAACGAATAAAAATTTTAGAAGCAATTTTAACTCCGGAAGGAAAATTAAAACTCAAGAAAATACAGTTCGAAGGTAAAAAACCTATTGACATTTCAAATTAGAAGAATATAATTTTAAAACTGCATCTTAAAAATTTCATAGGAGGCTGCGATGAGATTTCAAAATCTGTTATTAGTTGCTGTTTTTGTTGTGTTGATTGTTTTTCTCTCCCCTAAAAATGTTTGCAAAATGGAATTGTCAAAAGAACCGACGAATTTGGCAATTACCGAAATAGAAGTAATAGCCACGGCTTATTATAAGCCGTTAAAAAAACAATCGGTTTATTCAACCGGTTCTTATGAAGATGAAACTGCTTTGAACGGCAGTGGAGTCACTTATTCAGGAGAAAAGGCCACAAAAGGCATTATTGCCGCTGATTTGCGGATTTTTCCTCTGGATACCATTGTTTTTGTCCCCGAATATGGCTATGGGGTAGTTAAAGATACCGGCGGGAAAATTCGCGGTCGGCGAATTGATGTTTTTGTAGGAGAAGGCAAAGATGGTTTAAGAAAAGCAAAAACATGGGGAAAGAAAAAAACAAAAGTTTATGTATTAAAATGGGGTGATGTTTAATCGCCCCCTTTTTTTATTTTGTTGTTATAGATTTATCAAAAATTGTATGTTAAAATTTTATCGTAAAAAAAATATTGCCGGATCGTCTAATGGTAGGACGCCTGACTCTGGATCAGGTAATCTTGGTTCGAATCCAGGTCCGGCAGCTAATTTGTAAAGTTTGCGTTTCCCGCCCCGCCCGAGCGAAAATTATCAAAAATCAGCGTCCCTCCTTCGCTAAAGCTACGGCGGGCAGGCGGGATTTTTGCGGAAAAAAGTTCGGATTTTGTTCA
>QZGF01000003.1_pt1 | contig 62539 bp, 67 predicted proteins | sample 1990021 | NCBI WGS metagenome assembly QZGF01 (sample SAMN10076523, study PRJNA491371) | Subsurface metagenome, whole genome shotgun sequencing project. | isolation source: subsurface fracture fluid from borehole BE326-BH2 | place: South Africa: Beatrix Gold Mine | collected 2015-06-18 | reverse complement strand
CGAAAGATTCTAAATTAATCAACCCAATAGGTTTGAATTTTATATTATTATTAAATTAAATTATTTTAATTATTACCGAAAAAGGAATAGTCAAGGGGAAGATAGGTTTAAAAAAAGTAAAAAAATAAACACACGAGGTGTAAACCCATTCCACTACGCAAAACTAGTTCACTCAAAAAAAGTGACTAAAAACGAAGCAAGAAAAATTATTGTTGAAAGAGGAATAGACGAAAAACTTCTTCAGAGTACACCAAATGACCCTCCTGCAACCTTAATCCAGATCAATCTGTTAGTGGGACTCTTTCTTATGCTTTGGGTAGTGGGAGGGCGGTGATTGCTACAAATTTCAGACAGGCTAGACAGATTGTGACACCAGATGTTGGGAGGTTGGTGCAACCAAGGGATTCAGTAGCAATTAGAAAGGCGCTTTTGGATCTATTAAAGGAACCTCAAAACCTTCCAAACCTGCACTGGAACGCATATAGGAAAACAAGAAGTATGCTTTGGACAAATGTGGCTGATGAATACCTGAGTCTAATTTATAAATTAAAACTTTATCCTAAGCCATTTTTTTCACCCTTAAATTTGAAATATCTAGAAAAGATGAGAGGAGAATTAGGTTTAATCCAGTTTGCCAAACTTTCTACTCCCAATCTGGAATCGGGTTATACAATTGATGATAACGCTAGGGCGTTAATTTGTTATCTTAATTTGCATAAACTTGGTTTTATCGACAAGGAGGAGTTGGAAAGGAAAGCCAAATTTTTCTTAAGATTTATTGAGTTGGGTAAACAAGCAAACGGAAGATTTATAAACTATTTAGCAGGAAGTGACCCTTCTGTTACCGGTAAAAATGAAGAAGAGGATTTAGAAGATACCTTGGGCAGGGTAATTTGGGCTTTATCTGAATTTTTGGTAAGTTCCTTTCTTGAAAACGGAAAAATTAGGTTAAGTGCAGAAAAGTTGTTGACTTCGGCTATTTCAAACTTAAAATACCACACCCATTTGAGAGCAGGTGCGTTTTCACTATACGGTCTTTGTCTTTTTGGAGGAAAAAGATTCAAAAAAGAAGTTAGATTTCTTGCCAATAGGTTGAAACGTTCGTTTTTGAAAAAGATAGACTCTTCAGATAACTGGCACTGGTTTGAAGATAGGTTGAGTTACTCCAATGGGATTTTACCAGCTGCGCTACTTAGGTATGGTAGATTTTTGAATGATAAAAAAAGTATTGAGATTGGACTGAAAGCTTTAACATTTTTGTGTGATATTTCCTTTTTTGGGGATGTCTTTGTTCCTGTAGGTCAAAGGGGGTGGTTTGAAAAAGGGAAAAAAAGGGCATTTTTTGACCAGCAACCAGAGGAGGTCTACCATATGATACTGGCTCTTTACGAAGCGTGGAAGGTAACTTATGATTCTGATTACAGAAAACTTTTGACCAAATGTTTCTCTTGGTTTATGGGTAATAATTTACTTGGTAAACCCCTTTACAACCCTACCAATGGTAGCTGTTACGACGGACTTACTCCTTTAGGAGTTAATGAAAATCAGGGGTCTGAATCTCTACTTTCCTATCTTCTGTCGAGGATTATAGTTGAGGAGGTTTATTCATGAACATATTTTCTATCAAATCGGTACTTACTGACCAGAATACTTCCCTCTTCAATGTGGCTGCCTGGCCAAAGAAAGGTACTAAAAACATTATCTTGATCGGCAGAGAATTGTCTCAAAAGGGAACTTTTGGTGAACCAGACATAGGAAGATTGTCCTATATGAAATCAACGAGAAAGATGAAATAATTCACAAAAGAATCATTTGGGAACCTCTTTATGAAAGCCTTTATCTTGAGGATCCAAGAGCCATAGTTTGTAGAAACGGGACGATGGTGGTAATTGGCTTGACAGCAGTTTTAAGGACAAAAAAAGGTATACAAACGTTTCCTGCAGTAGTCTCTGTAGACAATGGGTGGACATCAAGCCTTCCTCCAATCACCTTGATTCAGACTTTTGGATCAGGCAAAAATACTACCCCTCTTTTAGAAGATTTCTTTCTTTTCCGACCAGATCAAGATGAATTTAATCATAAATTTTTGGTGTTTTATTATAAAGATCTCTTACCTGAAAAAGTTGGGACTCTGTGTTTACCAAAAGATCTAGATTGGGCTTCTTGGAAGACAGGAGCTGGTTGCCCACCGATTTGGCTTGATAAATCCCGAGCTATTTTTATCATCCATGGAATAAGCCTGAGGGATAAAAAGTATGTTTACAGTATTGGTGTATCGCTTTTGGAAAGGTATGGTAGAAAATTTTTCCTGAGAGTTCATCCTGAACCTATTTTGACGCAGGAAATGCTAAAGGAAAAAATAAAATTCAAGGAACTGAGGCCTCGCATGCGAAAGGTAGTTTACGTGTGCGGTGGTATAGTCAAAGAAGGGGAGCCTGATTTACTGCACCTTTATGTAAATGTCGGAGATGTCTCAACTTATGATGTGACCTTCAAGTTAGAAAACATAAAAGAATTATTTAACCTATAATCTTGTGGTTTTCCTTGGCTCTTTATTAGCGTACTTTGATTGAGCGCTGATTGGGGATAACTCTTAGTGTGCTGTCTTTTGGTCTCTTTCTTTGTCTTGCGAATTGTTTCATTGGAATGATCAAGGGGGGAGTATATTATGCCAAGCGTCGTCCGGAAAGATAAAAACATTATCTTTTTCAACCTCAGATTCATTTATATCGTTCAGAAATACTATCCTTTCTTTTACTCGCCTTCTGAGATGAGACCCGTGTTACACCTAATATTTATATGTTAGGATAAACAACACAATTTCTTAGCACTTAATTTGACCGAGTGCTAATTGGAATGGTATTATACTTAATAAAGTATGGACAATGATTTGCAATCTTTACTTAAACCTCCTAGCCCAAAAGAGGCTTTGGAGAAATATACTCTAAACCTTACTTCCCAGGCAAAGCTTGGGAAGATTGATCCTGTTATTGGAAGAGATGCCGAGATTAGGCGGGTGATGCAGATTCTATCAAGAAGGATAAAAAATAACCCCGTCTTGATCGGCGATCCCGGAGTTGGTAAAACTGCAATTGTCGAGGGCCTAGCTCAGAGGATTGCGACTCACGACGTCCCAACAACTCTCAAGGACCGTGAGCTATTGGTTTTGGATTTTGCCCTGTTGGTGGCTGGAACCAAATTTAGGGGTGAATTTGAAGAAAGGCTCAAAGCGGTGATCAAAGGAATTGAAGAGGCTGAAGGAAGGTATATTGTTTTTATTGACGAGCTTCATACTCTTGTTGGTGGAGGCTCAGCCGAAGGATCGGTTGATGCTGCTAATATCCTTAAGCCCTCTCTTGCGCGGGGGACTTTAAGGATGATCGGAGCAACGACAATTGAAGAGTACCGCAAATATATTGAAAAGGATGCTGCCCTAGCCCGGCGGTTTCAGGTTGTTTTGATTGAAGAGCCTAGCGTTGAAGATACAATTGCTATATTAAGGGGAATTAAAGAGCGTTATGAATTGCATCATGGGATTAGGATTACTGATGATGCCATCGTTGCGGCCGCCAAGCTTTCGGATAGATATATTACCCAAAGATTTTTACCGGATAAAGCAATTGATCTTATTGATGAAGCAGCATCAAGCATAAGGATTGAAACTGAGAGTATGCCGGCCGATCTGGACCAATTAAAAAGACGCCTGACTCAACTTGAAATAGAGGAAACTGCCTTGAAGAAAGAGAAAGGAGAAGGGATAAAGGCAAGGTTGGAAGGTATTCGTGAGAATATCGAGAAGTTGAAAAAACAAGTTTCAGAGTTTGAAAGAAAATGGGAGGAGCAAAGGCTGATTTTGCAGGAAATTCATGAGGCTCGATCAGAAATTGACAAGCTGAAAGTGGAACTGGAAAGGGCTGAACGTGATGTTGAGCTTGATAAAGCAGCTGAGATAAAGTATGGAAGACTTCCCCAGCTTGAGACAAAGCTAAAGGAGCTTGAGAAGAAGTGGAAGGAGATTCCTGAAGAGGAGAGAGTCCTACGGGAGGAAGTAAGCGACGAGGATATAGCAAGAATAGTTTCGCGAACAACGGGAATTCCCTTGGGCAGGCTTTTGTCAACCGAGACGGAAAGACTCCTTAAACTGGAAGATGAACTGAGAAAAAGAGTAATCGGGCAGGACGAAGCCTTAAAATTTGTAGCAAGCGCCATTCGACGGTCCCGTGCCGGTCTTAAAGGTGAAGAAAGACCAATTGGATCCTTCTTGTTTTTAGGTCCTACAGGTGTCGGAAAAACTGAAACTGCGCGCGCTTTGGCGGAGGCGCTTTTTAATGATGAAGATGCAATAGTAAGAATTGATATGAGTGAATATCAAGAATCCCACACTGTCTCCCGGCTAATCGGAGCCCCGCCCGGGTATGTTGGATTTGAAGAAGGAGGGCAGTTGACCGAAGCAGTGCGAAGACACCCGTATTCGGTAGTTTTGTTTGATGAAGTTGAAAAGGCCCACCCTCAGATCTTTAATGTTTTTCTCCAGATTTTGGAAGATGGGAGATTGACTGATACTAAGGGGGTATCGGTGGATTTCAAAAATACGATTATCATTATGACCAGTAACCTGGGAAGCGATATCATAAGGGAAGGTGCCGGAGGTGATGTTAGTGAGCTGCGTGAGAGAATGGATAAAATTTTGGCAACGACATTTAAGCCAGAGTTTTTGAACCGGCTTGATGGGATAATTTACTTCAATCCTTTAACCCCTGAAGTTATGAGAGATATTGCTGAAAATCATTTGCAGAAAGTCAAAGATGTTCTTTATGAGCAGGGGATTGAGCTTTCCTTTGAAGGGAAAGTGGTAGACTTCTTTGCCGAAAAAGGCTATGATCCGGTGTTTGGGGCAAGACCGCTTAGGCGTTTGATTGAGAAGGAAGTTTTGGATGAGATAGCAGTTCTTATCCTTGAAATAAAGATTAAACAAGGGGATAAAGTTACATTAAAATTGAAAGACAATAAAATTTTGATAGAAACTAAGTTAGCAGACTGATATGGCAGCAAAATCTGATTATTATGACATCTTGGGAGTGCCAAGGGACGCCACTTTGGAAGAAATTAAGAAGGCTTATAGAAAACAAGCCTTAGAGTGGCATCCAGACAGACACAAAGACGACAAAGAAGTTGCGGAGAAGAGGTTCAAGGAGATAAATGAGGCGTATCAAGTTCTTTCTGATCCTCAAAAACGAGCAGCTTACGACCAGTTTGGTCATGAAGCATTTTCTCCTGGTGGCGCATCGGGTTTTGGGGGAGGCCCGTTTGGAGGGTCTGCACAAGGGAGATATGGTCCCTTCACCTATTATTACACTACAGGGGGACAAAACCCCTTCAGTGATTTTGATTTTGCCGACCCGTTTGATATATTTGAGAGTTTTTTTGGAGGGACGCCTTGGAGAGGCAGATCACAATCGCTTCCCCGCTATAGTATTACTCTTGATTTCATGGAGGCGGCAAAAGGGACAGAGAAGGAACTAATTGTGGGTGGAAGGCGCAAGAAAGTGAAAATTCCTGCTGGTGTTGATGAGGGGTCGAGGATCAAGTTTGAGGATTTTATCTTATCAATAAACGTAAGACCCCATCATATTTTTGAGCGAGATGGAGCTGATGTTTACGTTAAGATTGCTGTCCCGTATTCACTGTTAGTGTTGGGTGGGGAGATAGATGTCCCAACAATTGACGGAAGCGTAAAAGTAAGAATAAAGCCAGGTACCCAGCCTGAGACTTTGCTTCGTCTTAGAGGTAAAGGAATAGTGGATGTCCGTGGGAGAGGCCGTGGGGATCAGTATGTCAAACTTTTTGTTGCTGTTCCCTCCAAAATAACTCGTGAACAAAAGGCAGCGGTTGAGGAGCTTAGATCCAGCGGTCTATAAAACTTTGCAATCCAAAATTATCCAGGAAGGGTTGACTTGGACATCGCCATTTAGTAAACTTGCAATCAAGTTAAGGGTGATCCGGGTTTTATTTTTGTCAAAGTGGTGGGGTATCCCGCCATTTTTTTTAAGCGGGGACTTATCAAAGTAAATTAATATGCAGCAACAAGGACCAAGAACAGAATTTTCTCAGGCTTTGAAAGCTCTATCTGCAGAGCGTGGTCTTGACAGTGATGTTATCTTGGAAACAGTCAAACAGGCAATAATTGCAGCCTACAAAAAAGATGCAAAAGAGCAGGGTATTGACGTTGATAGTTTTGAGTACGATGCAGTAATAGACCCTGTGAGCGGAGAGACGAAGGTGTTTGCGTGGTTGTCTGACGATCCAGACAACCGTAAAGATGTAACTCCCCCGGGGTTTGGAAGGATAGCTACTCAAACAGCTAAACAAGTTATTCATCAGAAAATTCGTGAGGCGGAAAAAGGAGCAATAATGGATGATTATGCAGGGAGAATTGGATCTTTAATTTCAGGGTTGATTCTTCGATTTGAGGGTTCGGATGTGCGTGTCGACCTGGGGCGTACAGAGGGAGTCATGCCTTCTGATGAGAGGATACCAAATGAGAGGTTAAGTCTTGGACAAAGGCTTACCTTCCTCCTTAAGGATATTGTTGATACACCAAGGGGTAAACAAATAGTCTTGTCCAGAGCAGATCCTCTATTTGTACAAAAACTTTTTGAGCGAGAGGTTCCTGAAATTTCCTCTGGGTCTGTTGTTGTTAAGGCGATGGCAAGAGAACCAGGTATAAGAACCAAGATGGCTGTTGATTCTACCCAATCTGGAGTTGACCCAGTTGGGTCGTGTGTTGGCCAGAAGGGAGTAAGGGTTCAGACTGTCACTGATGAGCTGGGTGGAGAAAGAATTGATGTGATACAGTGGACCGATAACATAGCTGATTTTATTAAGGCGTCACTTTCTCCTGCTGAAGGATTGGTTGTTGAGTTGGATGAAAAGAACAAGACGGCAGTTGTAAAGTCTCCCGAAGATCAGTTATCTTTAGCAATTGGACGTGATGGTCAGAATGCGAGACTTACTGCCAAGATAACAGGGTGGAAAATAAAGATTGATGAGGTGAAAGGACTAAGGGTGGGCGCAGATACTAAGCCTGTAGAGGCTAGTGTTGAGTCCCCAAAACCTAAAGAGGAAAAACTCTCCCCTGCACATTCCGTAGTCGAGACAGGGGAAGCGACACAAGAAGTTTCTGAAGAGTTGCCAGATCAGAATTAATAACATGTCCAGGCTGTCAAAAAGACGAGCACATTATGCAAGGGCAAGTAAAATCCAACATGAAATTAAGACCTCCGATAGTTACTGTACTTGGTCATGTAGATCATGGGAAGACTAGCTTATTGGATAGGGTTAGAAATACCTCTGTTGCATCTTCAGAAGCGGGCGGAATAACACAAAGGATTGGTGCGTCTGTAGTTAAAGTAAGGGATAAAGAGGATATTACGTTTATCGACACTCCTGGACACGCAGCATTTTCTTACATGAGGATGCGTGGTGTGAAGGTGGCAGATATTTGCATCCTTGTTGTCTCAGCGACTGATGGGGTTATGCCCCAAACCAGGGAGGCACTTGAGTATATACAAAAAGAAAAGATTCCATTTATTGTAGCTGCCTCTAAAATTGATCTGCCGACTGCTGATGTTGAGATAGTCAAGAGAGGGTTAGAGAAAGAAAGTGTATTGCTGGAAGGCAGCGGAGGAGATGTCCCTATTGTCCCAATATCAAGTAAAACAGGTCAGGGAATTGATGATCTTTTGGATATGATACTTTTGCTGTCAGAAATAAATGAGATAAAAGGAGACCCCGATGGCAATCTAGACTGCTTTGTTTTTGAATCTGGGAAGGATAAGAGGGGTTGTTTTGCTTCGGTTGTGGTAAGAAATGGGACTCTTTCGGTTGGCGATGAAGTGGTGTGTGATGGCTCAACTTCAAAAATCAGAGGGATTTTTGACGATAAGTTAAAAGGTGTTAGTAAAATTTTGCCAGGCTACCCTGGTCAATTAATTGGTTTTGATAGAATTCCCGCTGTCGGGTCCAAAATATGGAGGAAGGGAGAGGGAGAGGTAGGTCATTTGCCTGCACAACCAATGACAAAGACGACTGGAAAATTTTCTAAGGATGAGATTGGAATTTTTATAAAGGCAAAGAATGCTGGGGCTCTTGAGGCAATCACAGCGAATCTGCCGGCTGGAGTAGTGGTTGTCGATAGCGGAATTGGGGATGTTACAGAATCTGATGTTTTGCTTTCCAAGTCGATGGGTATTGACATTTATGCTTTTGAGTCCAAAGCTCACAGTGACGTAATTAAGCTTGCAGAAGCCGAGGGAGTGAGGGTCAATATGTATGATGTCGTTTACGAGTTGTTTGAAGATTTGAGGTTGAAGGTTCAGAAAAAACAGGTTAGCGAGGCTGGTCGCGCCGAGATAATTGCAGTATTTCCATTTGATGACAAGCAAGTTGCTGGGTGCAGAGTTATCTCTGGAAAAATATCAAGAAATGACGATGTTATTGTCGCCAGGGGTGCTTTGGAGATAGGTAGAGCCAAGATATCTTCGCTTAAAAGGAATAAGAACGACGTAAATGAGGTGCACCAGGGAGAAGAATTTGGGGCGTTGCTTACTCCGCAGCTTGATTTTACTATAGGAGATAGTATAATATCCATTAAGAAGCAATAACTACTGGCTAGGCAAACTGTTTTATGAACAATAGCGACCAATTTGGACAAAACCCACAACCCGCTCCCCAATTTACAAACCCAGCTAACACTGGTCAAATAACCTTTCTCTCACTAATCAAGGATGTGAGCTCTATATTGATAGTCTTGCCGGCAAGGTCCAGCTTTGATCAGGTTGCGGCTGGTCTTTCTCTTTTTTTGGCGCTGAGCAAGCACAAAAGTACTCAGATTTTCTCTCCATCTCCAATGACGGTGGAATTTAATCGCCTAATTGGAATTGATAAGATTTCTAATGAAGTGGGCAACAAGAACCTGGTTATACGTTTTTTGGACTATGATGCTACCCAAATAGAGCGTGTCAGCTATGATATTGAAGAAAATAACCAGTTCAAACTAACTGTAATTCCAAAGCATAATTCTGTCTCCCCAAAGAAAGAGAATGTTAGCATCAGTTATTCCGGTGTATCTGCGGATGCAGTAATTGCTGTCGGAGGTAGGGACGTTTCTGATTTTTCTATACTTGATAGCTCTGACTTTTCTACTTCCAGGATGATTCATGTTGGTCTTACTCCGTTACAGGCATCGAAAGATAAAAAATATGTTTCATTTTCAAGAGTAGGATCTTCTGTATCAGAAATAGTGTATGGATTGATTCGCGAGAATCAGCTTTATATTGATGTAGACATCGCCACCAATTTAATGATGGGTATTGAAGAAATGGTTGGTGATAACTTTGAAGGCGAAGGAATTACCGCAGAAACTTTTTACACTGTGGCGGATCTAATGCAATATGGTGCCAAAAGACACTCAAATAAAGGTCTAACTGGCAGTTTCCCGCCCGGATCAATCCCGACTCCAGCTGGTCAGTCTGGAAATAACCAGGTTACCCAGACACCCCAACCCAGTGGCCTTTGGGGGGTTCCTGGCAGTCCACAATCTCAAAAAGGTGCTATCTCCAATGATTTATCTGAAGAGCAGGATAATGAAGCAACTGAAGAAGAGGCTCCGTCGGATTGGTTGAAGCCTAAAATTTACAAAAGCGGATCGGGGAAATAATAATTGGACTTGAATAGGAGTGTCAAGTTGTGATAGAATTCACACGTTTGACTAGGATTAGGATTCACAAATTCCTATTCTTGGCAATACGAATATGTCTTTATCAAAGGAAGAAAAGCTGGATATAATAAAGAGATTTGCAAGAGAAAAGGGGGATACAGGATCTCCCGAGGTTCAAGTAGCCCTTCTCACAGCTCAAATTAAAAAGCTAGCAAAGCACTTAAAGGAGCATAAAAAAGATATGCACTCAAGAAGAGGGCTTCTCTCGATGGTTGCCAAAAGAAGAAGGCTTCTTAACTATCTTAAAAATTACGATGAAGAGCGCTATAATAATCTAGTTAAGAAAATTGAAGTTGAACAAGAGATACAATCTGATAGTAAAACAGTTGGTGAAACTAGATCAGCGGTAAATAAAGTAAAATCACAAAAGGAGAAATCTGCAAAAAAAAGCAGAGCTTAATAAATGTGGGTGGTTGAGTAAAACTCCGTTTTACTGCACAGGTTTCTTACAATTAAGGATTAAATGAAGAAAGTTGAAAAATCTATAACTTTTGCAGGGCGAAAGCTAACATTATTGACAGGATATCTTGCCAGACAGGCTAGTGGTTCGGTGCTTGCTTCTTATGGCGAAACAGTTGTTCTTGTGACTGTGGTTTCTGCTCCTCTTGCGAAGGAATTAGATTATTTTCCACTCTCAGTTGATTACCAAGAGAGGCTCTATGCTGGTGGGAGAATAAAAGGAAGCCGCTGGATTAAAAGAGAAGGAAAGCCAACCGACGAAGAAATCCTGGCATCTAGATTGATAGATCGGTCTATTCGTCCTCTTTTTAGTAAGTACTATACAGGGCGTGAGGTACAGGTAATTGCAACTGTTTTATCTGTAGATCTGGAGAATTCTCCTGAAGTGCTTGCGGCACTGGCTGCTTCGGCTGCCATTTCCATATCTCCAATCCCTTGGGAAGGACCAGTTGGAGTTGTAAGAGTGGGCAGGAAGGATGGGAAATTTGTTATCAATCCAACATCAGAGGATAGTGACTTGGATTTGATAGTTTCTTCGACTAAGGACGCTGTAGTTATGATTGAGGCGGGCGCAAAGGAGGTGCCAGAAGATGATATTGTTTCCGCGATTTCTTTTGCAAAGGATGAGTCACAGAAGCTAATTGATTTTATCCTCGATTTCCAGAAAGATGTTGGTGCGAAAAAGGAAGAATTGGTTAAGCCTACTCAAGATAAGAAATTAGAGAATGAAATTGAAAAGATGGTCAGTGGAAAAATTGAATCAGTGGTCAAGAGTGAAATAGATATTGAAGGAGGAAGATCAAACGAATATTCGGAACTGATAGCAGCAGTTTCTGAAAAGATGCCTGATGTTGAGGTTACAAAGATAGTTGCAATATTGGATAAGATTAAGAAAGAGTATATAAGGAAACTTATCCTTTCTGGTAAGCGGATTGATGGAAGGAAGCTTGACGAGATAAGACCAATTTCGGCTGAAGTGGGAATTTTGCCCAGGACACACGGTTCAGCAATTTTTAACCGCGGTCAAACACAAGCTTTGACAGTAACGACACTCGGTGCGCCGTCGGAGGAATTATTTCTGGAATCTGCTGAGGGAGAGGAGACTAAGCGATATATTCACCACTACTCTTTCCCCCCTTTTTCTACTGGGGAGACGGGAAAAGTTGGATCCCCATCAAGGCGTGAAATAGGGCATGGAGCTTTGGCAGAACGTGCATTGTCTGCTGTTATTCCCTCAAGCGATGAGTTTCCTTATACAATCAGGGTTGTGACTGAAATTTTGGGGTCAAATGGATCAACGTCGATGGCCGCAACTTGCGGTTCCACACTGTCTCTCATGGATGCTGGGGTGCCCATCAAAGCACCGGTTGCGGGGATTGCTATGGGGCTTGTTGCTGAGTCCAAGGAAAAATATGCTATCTTGACCGATATCATTGGCCTTGAGGATTTCAATGGCGATATGGACTTTAAGATTGCGGGGACCAAGGCTGGTGTAACTGCAATGCAACTTGATGTGAAGACTCTCAAATTGACAATGCCAATGATCAAGGATGCAGTTTATCAGGCTAAACAGGCAAGGGATAAAATACTTGAGGTTATGTTAAATACGATTGAAGAGCCAAGAAAAAGCGTGTCCGCGCATGCTCCAAAAATAAAAATGATAAAAATTCCGGTTGACAAAATTGGGGAACTCATAGGCCCTGGTGGTAGGGTGATCAAGAGGCTAATTTCTGAGACTGGAGCGATTATAGATGTTGATGACGATGGTACAGTCAGTATTTCTGGTATGAGAGATGAAGATGTTCAGAACGCTTACGATAGGATTTCTGCGATGGTGAGAGAACCAAAAGCTGGGGAGATTTTTGAAGGTGAGGTAGTGAGAATACAGCCGTTTGGCGCATTTGTTGAGATATTGCCGGGCAAAGAAGGTTTAGTGCATGTTTCAGACATGAGTATGGATTTTGTAAAGGATCCGAGAATGGTTGTAAGTGTAGGGGATAAGGTTACCGTTAGGGTTAAGGAAATTGACGAAATGGGCAGGATTAACCTTTCCATGCTTCTTGATCCAGCTTCGGATGCTCTCAAGGAGAAGAGACAGAGTGGCGGTCTTGGTGCGCACAGAGAAAAAAGATATGTTGGTCGAAGGTTTGATAAAGCAAGAGGGGTAGGTCCAAGAAGTCGTGACAATCAATCCAAAGGTGGCCCCCACTTCCCCACAAGTAGACTTATGGATGATTCAGATAGATGAAAGGCATGTAATGCTTTTCTAAATATGCCTTTAGTGTTAAATTGTAATTGATGAGCGTAGTAGCTGATGAAATTAAAAAACAGATTGGGGTAATAGCAAATGCGCAAATCCCAGAGGACCTAAGGCAAAAACTCAGCCAGCGCTTTGAGCAGCTCCAACTCTTGGAAGGCTCTCCTTCATTCATGTCTGAATATGATCGATGGGTACGTTATCTTGATTGGGTGGTTAATCTTCCATGGTACAAAAGGACGGAGGATAAACTTGATTTAGATAATGCCAAGAGAATTCTTGAGGAAACTCATTATGGTCTTCAGGAAATAAAAGATAGGGTTTTGGAATATTTGGCTGTGATGAAGCTCAAGTTGGAGAAACACGAAGAAGGTGATGTTCTTCGTGCACCAATATTGTGTTTTGTGGGACTTGTTGGGACAGGTAAGACAACAATAAGCTCAACCATAGCTAAAGCTATGGGAAGAAACTTTGCCAGAATTCCCTTTGGGGGAATGGGAGATCCGTTGGATCTTAGAGGTCAGTCAAAGATGCATCCAGAGGCTGAGCCAGGGAGAGTAATCAAAGCTCTTCGTCAGGCACAGAGTAAGAATTGTGTAATTCTTCTTGACGAGATTGATCGTGTAACAGATGAAGGAAGGGCTTCGATAATGGGAGTTCTGGTTGAACTTTTAGACCCTAAACAGAATTTTCAATACACCGATTATTATATTGATTATCCGTTTGATCTCTCGGAGATTCTTTTCATAGCAACCTCAAACAATACCCACAATATAGCTACTGCTGTTCTTGACCGGATGGAACCTATACAGATGCCATCTTATGTTGACGAAGAAAAAATCACTATTGGCAAGCGCTACATGCTTCCTAGAATTCTTAAAGAATCCGGAGTTCCGCAAGATGCAGTAATTATAGATGATGATGTCTGGTCTCAGATTGTCAGACCGCTTGGATTTGATGCCGGAATGAGAACACTTGAAAGGACAATACAAGGTATGGTTAAGAAGATTGCAAGAATGATAGTGGAAGGAAAGGGATCGACGTTTCATATAACCTTGGATAATGTCAAACAATACGTCAGTCGCTAGCCAGTCGGAAAAAAGAAAAAGACTTGAGGAACTTAAGGAGAGGATGAGGAAGGATGAGAATTTACCTTTGAGAAAAGAAGCTTCTAATCTTGTCTTTGGAGAAGGAAACCCCGACTCAAAAATCTTGTTTATTGGCGAGGGACCGGGCTTTTGGGAGGATCAAAAGGGAATTCCATTTGTTGGCAATGCGGGGGCATTTCTGAATCAGTTGCTTTCTATGGTATCCATTCCAAGATCTGAGGTTTTTATAACAAATGTTGTGCATCATCGCCCACCAAATAATCGTGACCCGCTGCCCAATGAGCTTGCGGCCTATGAACCATATCTAGATGAGATTATAAGAATAATTGAGCCTCAGATAATCGTGACTTTGGGTAGATTTTCCATGGCAAAGTTTCTTCCTGGAGAGACCATAAGCAAGGTTCATGGAAGAGAAAGAGTGATCGAATTTGGCGGCAGAAAAATAATAGTTTTGCCGATGTATCATCCGGCTGCTGGATTGAGGAACCAATCTATTAAAGAAAAACTGATTAGTGATTTCAGGAAAATTCCAAGTATAATTGAGAAATCGCAGAAGATGGTGGAAAGGTATGCCCCAGAGGAAAGTTTATCTCAGAAAAGACAGATTGAACAAATGAAGTTACTATGAGATCATCTGGAGAATTGATTTGATGTTAAGATTTATTGCACTGTCGGGAACAACTAGTGTAACCGAGAATCTCTATATTTACGAGACTGAGGACAGCATGATGATAATTGATTGCGGAGTTGGCTTTCCCGATCTGGAAATGCATGGAGTTGATTTGGTGATTCCCGATTTTAGCTACATCATCAAGAATAAGTGGAAGCTGAAGGGAATTGTTGTTTCGCAGGGGCATGAAGACCACATTGGTGCCCTCCCTTTTCTATTGAAGGAAATACAATCTCCTATCTGGGCTGCTCCGCTTGTGAGCGAGTTTCTAAAAGATAAGTTTGAGGATTACGGTGTCAGTAGTTTTTCAATCAACACTTTTGACCCCTCAGATGGAGGGTTTAACGTTGGACCTTTTAAGGTGTATCCATTTCGGGTTACCCACTCTGTCCCCGATACGGTTGGGTTTGCTATAGATACGCCTCTTGGCAGAGTATTTCATGTCCCGGAACACAAGATGGACCAGACTCCAGTTGATGGGATGGCGTTTGACATAGAGAGGGTTAGGAAACTATCTCATGAGAGGGCGATATTTTTAGCATCTGATTGTCTAGGTGCAAATAGGCCAGGTTATACCCCTGGTGAACTTGCAATTGAAGACAACATGTTACCAATAGTCAAATCTGCCAAGGGATGTGTATTTGCTACAGCGATATCCTCAAATATTGGCAGGTTTCAGCAGATGATAAGGGTTGCGAGAAATACGGGTAGAAAAGTTGTCTTCATTGGACATTCTGTTCAGAAGAAGGCAGAGATAGCTAACTTATTGGGATATCTTGATTTTATGGGCATTGTTATTGACCCCCGCCAGTTAGAAAAATTTTCCAGAGACAGGCTTTTCTGTATTATAGCGGGATGCTATGGGCAGGTGGGAAGTTCGGTCTATAGACTTGCTATGGGAGAACATGAGAAAGTGTGGGTGGAGGAAGGGGATACAATGATCTTCTCGGCAGATCCGGCGCCACCTTATACAAAAGAGAGTGAGGACTTTGTAATAGATCACCTGATTGATAAGGGGGTTGATGTCCATTATTACGATTTAGATGAGGGTCTTTATGTCTCTGGGCATGGAAGCCAGGAGGATATACTGGACCTCTTTAGGCTAGTTAAGCCCCAGAATCTTATACCAATTGGTGGAACTATAAGATTTATGCATGCCTATAGAAAGCTTGCAACTGCAAATGGGTTTAGTAAGGATAAGGTATTTATTCTTAAGCCTGGGGAAAGTGTGGAAGTGGACAAGTCTGGTGTGAGGAGGGGCAAAAAGGTGCCCACCAAAGAGGTTTTGGTTCACGGCCTTGGTGTTGGGGATGTGGGTAAAGTGATACTTGGTGAGCGAGCGGTATTAGGAAATGAAGGAGTAGTTATTGCAATTATCAAAGTTGGCAAGAGTGGAAAAGTTGTTGATTTTCCTCAGATATTAAGCCGAGGTTTTGTATTTGAAAAAGTAGGTGGAGAACTTCTTCGTGAAGCTGAAAGAAGACTACTCCGCCAGCTTAACAAGATTAAGACTTCAAAAAGAACAAGTATCGAGAAAGCAACTCTTGATTATCTTGAGAATTTTCTGTTCCAAAAGATTGGACGCCGCCCAATGATACTGCCTGTTATTATTGAAATATAATCAATCCCCACTCGTATTTTCCTAAATTTGATAAGGAGCAGTTTTAATTTCGTGGTGAAGGCAGTTTCATTCCAAAAGAACTTGCTTTTGGGTATAATGGAATTTACCATATGGCAAAAAAGCACAAAAGAAAACTTAAGTCAAAAAGAACTTTGCGTCCGCGATTGAAAACCTCAACAATTTATTCGATTGTGCAGGTTGTTTTTTTCAGTCTTTCTGCCCTTGTAGTTATATCATTTACAAGGAGGGGCTTGGCGCTTGAGAAGTTTAACGAGTTGTTAATCTTTTTGTTTGGCAAAGCATCAATTTTTTTACCTTTTACATTTGTCTCATTTGGATTGCTGGTTTCCAAGATACGATCTCCACTGGGATCTCCAAATGTAGTTGTTGGCAACATTATTTTTATTACGTCTTTGATGGCTCTTTTTCGCACAGGTGTGTTAGGTAGAAGTCTATGGGACGGTTTTGAGACTTTACTTACTGGTTTTGGAGCTTTTGTGGTATTTGTTGCTGCGATTACTACCAGTATTATTATTATGTTCAATACGAGTTTGGATAGTCTGGTCTTGGCAGTAGTCTCCTTTTTTAAGCAGTTTGGTATTCGAGGAAAACTAAAGGGTGTTTCTGGATCAAAGGTCTTTGCTCCTCGGTTTGATGCCAAAAAGGATATAAAGCTTGTTGGGGATGAGACAAAAGAACAAGACTTTGCTGGTCCAAAGGTGACACCAAAGCCTGAAATACTTGAGCAAAAGTTGGTTAGCAACCTTCCAAATGAAGAAAAGGTTTGGATTTATCCTGATGTTAGCATATTAAGCGATGCCCAGTCGGGGAAGGCGGATAGAGGAGATATCAAAGGGAACGCAGACATAATAGAGCATACTTTGGAATCTTTTGGTATAACAGCTCGGGTAGTTGAGGTCAATCTGGGGCCAGCCGTAACCCAATATGCTCTGGAAGTAGCACTTGGGACTAAGTTAAGTAAGATTACTGCACTCGAAAAAGACCTTGCCCGTGCCCTTGCTTCCCCGACAGGCACCATAAGGATAGAAGCGCCAATTCCAGGAAGATCTCTGGTGGGAATTGAATTTCCAAACAGAAGCCTTGAATTTGTTACTTTTCGTCGAATGATTGAGTCTTCTGAGATGAGAGAAAAGGCAAGCAAACTTGCCGTTGCTTTGGGATTGGACGTGTCTGGGAAGCCGGTTGTTGCTGATTTGGCAAAAATGCCCCATGTTCTTATAGCTGGGCAAACGGGATCTGGTAAATCAGTGGCAATAAACACATTTTTATCCTCTATTCTTTTTAGGGCATCACCCAGTGAGGTCAAGTTAATTCTTGTAGATCCTAAAAGAGTTGAGCTTATTAACTACAATAACATTCCCCACCTTCTCTCACCTGTAATTGTTGAGCCAAACAAAGTTATATCGGCACTTCGCTGGCTTGTTGGAGAGATGGACAGAAGGTACAAGCTGTTTGCACAATCAGGAGTGAGGAATATAGATGCCTATAATGAGATGTCTGGATTTCAAGCACTTCCATTCATAGTTCTTTTTATAGATGAGCTTGCGGATATTATGCTTTTCTCTCCAGTGGAAGTTGAGGAAACTATCACTCGTATTGCACAGATGAGTCGGGCAACGGGCATACACATGGTTTTAGCTACCCAAAGACCATCAGTTGATGTGATTACCGGTCTTATCAAAGCTAATATTCCGTGCCGTATAGCTTTTGCGGTTGCCTCGCAAGTGGACTCGCGAGTGATCTTAGATAGCCCTGGAGCTGAAAAGCTTTTGGGAAGAGGGGACATGCTTTACCTTCCGCCTGATCAGGCAAAACCCATTCGTATTCAAGGTGCATTTATATCGGACAAGGACACAAATGCCTTAGTATCATTTTTGAAAAATCAGGGAGTCTCACCGCAATACACCGAGGAAGTAGTCTCAATGCCGAAACCTGGTTCAACCGTGGTTCCCGGGACAGGAGAGGAAGTTGATCCCCTCTTTAAGGAAGCGGTAGCGATAGTTTGTCAGTATAAGAGAGCATCATCGTCACTTCTTCAAAGGAGGATGTCGATTGGTTACGCAAGAGCAGCAAGGATCGTGGATCAGCTGGAGAGGGCCGGTGTTATAGGACCACAGGAGGGATCAAAGCCCCGTGAAGTCTTGATTAAAAGTCCTGATGAGATTTTCTCTCAAGACCAAGACAATATAGTTTCTTAAATAGTTTTTAGATGATTACAATCGGAAGGTTCTTAAAGGAAAAACGCATCAATAAAAAACTCTCAAGAAGGAAGCTTGGACAGATTACCAAAATAAAGGAGGGTTTTATTGCTGCAATTGAGGAGGAAAAATGGGAGAAGTTGCCAGAGAAAGCTATTGTGGCAGGATTTGTCAAAAGTATTAGTTCTGAGCTTGGTCTAAGAACAACTCAGGTAATGGCTCTTTTCAGGCGTGATTATCCCCAGATACCATTGAAGATAAACCCGGATCCAGATATTTCCACCAAGTTTGTGTGGAGCCCCAAGATAACATTTTTTTTGGTGAGCCTGGGAGTGGTCCTTTTGGTTAGCATTTATCTTCTGTTACAATACATAAGTTTCATAACACCCCCAAAGCTTATTGTGAATGCCCCGCTGGAGGGACAGAGGGTATCAACAACTAAAGTAGAAGTGTCTGGATTTACAGACCCCTCAGCGACAGTCAGTGTCAATAGACAGCCTGTTTTGGTAAACGAGGATGGGAGTTTTGAGACAAGCCTAGAAGTTGATAGCAATACCAAAGAGATCGAGGTAAAATCACGCTCAAGATCTGGAAAAGAGACGGTTGTACGTCGCACAATAAATGTTGAATTTCCGTCTGGTGAACAGTAAAGGAGAAATTATTTTTTTTGGATTTATTTATTGATATGGACAGCGTGCAGAAAATTCTTATCGCAGTTGTTATCTCTTTAACTGCCCTTTTGATCATTGTGGGAGTGCAGGTTGTTTTGATAATCTCTGACTTGCGAAAAGCAGTAAGAAGACTAAACAGTATTTTAGAAGATAGTGTTTTGGGTGGTGGACTGATTCGTCCGGAAAAAATCTCCGGGGTTCTTGAACTTTTTAAGAAAAATAAGAAACTAAACAAGCTTGGTGACGGTGATGTGCAGACCATCAAATAGTTTGCTCTGTGAGATAGCGATATTCGTTCTTGGAGGGTATAATTGACTTCATAATGACGACAGCAAAGCAGTTGAGAAAAAAGTATATTAATTTTTTTAAGCTTGATCCCAGGAATCATGTGGAAATAGCACCCGCCCCACTGGTGCTAGAGAATGATCCCACGACCTTGTTTACATCAGCTGGAATGCAGCCCCTTGTCCCCTATCTGATGGGAAGGCCACATCCGAAGGGGAAAAGGCTTGTCGACTCTCAACCTTCAATTAGGCTTGGTGACATCGAGGAAGTGGGAGATAATCGCCATACTACCTTTTTTGAGATGTTGGGGAATTGGTCTCTAGGAGATTATTTTAAGGAAGAGCAGCTTTCATGGATATTTGAATTTTTTACTAAGGAGTTGGGTTTGCCAAAACAGCGCTTATGGGTAACGGTGTTTGAAGGTGATAGCCAGGTCCCAAGAGATCAGGAGTCATTTGAAATATGGAAAAAGATAGGAATTGCGGAAAGTAGGATCATATTCTATCCTGCAAGCAAAAATTGGTGGTCGATGACAGGTTCTCCTTCGGAAATGCAGGTTGGGCATATTGGCGGGCCAGATTCTGAAGTTTTTTTTGATTTTGGGGAGGACATGGGTTTTCACGAGAAGTCCAATTTAAGCGGAATGAAATGTCACCCAAACTGTGATTGCGGCAGATTTCTTGAGATAGGAAACTCGGTCTTTATCCAATATATAAAGATCTCGGAAGGTCAGTTGAAAGAGTTGCCGCAAAAAAACGTCGATTTTGGTGGGGGCTTGGAGAGAATCTTAGCTAGTGTAGATAATACCCCAGATGTTTTTAGCACAGATTCCTTTAAGGAGATTATTGGTGAGCTTGAGGAGAGGTTTAGAGTTAAATATGGGAAAGATGAATCCATTGATAGAAGCTTGCGAATAATTGCTGATCACGCGAGAGCCTCTACAGCACTTATCTCTTGTGGCATTACTCCTTCAAACAAGGCACATGGTTACGTTCTAAGAAGACTTATAAGAAGGTCTATAGTGCACGCAAAGCGGTTATCTGACCAAATTTTTATGCCTTTTGTAGACCTATGGAGCTGTGGTGTCCCCATTAGCCGGGTAGACAGGGAGTATGTTAAGAAAGTTTTAGATGAGGAGATAGAAAAGTTCGAAAGAGTTCTAGAAACTGGGATGAAAAAGATCTCCACAATTATAAAGAACAAGGAAAGGATTAGTGGAAAGGTTGCTTTTGATCTCTATCAGTCGGAGGGATTTCCTATTGAGCTGACTTTAGAAATTCTTAGAGATCATGGAGTAGAGTTGTCGCAAAAAGATAAGGCTCTTTTTCAGGAAGAATTTGAGAAGCATAAGGAGAGATCTAGAACAACATCTGCGGGGATTTTCAAGGGTGGTTTGGCAGACGATTCCTCTCAAACCATTAGGCTTCACACCGCCACGCATCTTCTGCTGGCATCTCTAAGAAAGGTGGTAGGTGACCATGTTGTCCAGAAAGGACAGAATATTACTCGTGAGCGCAGCCGTTTTGATTTTCCCAATCCCGAAAAGCTGACTGATGAGCAGTTAAGGAAAGTAGAAGAAATGGTTAATAAAGCTATTGAAGAAGATCTTCCAGTGGAATATCAAGTTATGCCAATAAATGATGCTCTCTCATCAGGTGCAATTCATGCTTTTGATGAGAGATATGGTGATACTGTAAAAGTTTATTTTATTGGGAGATCATGGAAAGACGCTTTTTCAAGGGAGTTCTGCGGAGGCCCGCATGTCAAAAGCACGGGTGAGATAGGTCGTGTTAGAATAAAGAAACAGGAGAAAATTGGATTGGGGCTGGTTCGTATTTATTTAGCTTTTGATAAGTAAGCAGGTTGCTAAAGTGCTGCCCCGTCTTGGATTGAGATGTAAAGAGGCTTGCTCATATGGACTTTTCTAGTTTTTTGTCTAAGAAGGAAGCAAAAAGTTTTAATGAATACTTTTGGGCTTTGATAATCGAACCAAGCTGGGTTCAAGCCGGTATCTGGAGGGTGGATGAAAATCAGGCCACCGTTGTTTTTAGTGGTATTCCTGCTGCGTGGAACAACGACAGTGACCTTGTAACTTCGACAGATGCCGTTTTGTCAGCTGCGGTTCAAAGTCTGTCGGATGAAAATGCAGAACCCACCAAAACGGTTTTTGCAGTAGTGTCGTCTTGGGTAGAAGGTGGGCAGATCAAGCCTGAGTATCTAGAAAAAATAAAAAACCTCTGTTCTGAGCTCTCTCTCAAACCTGTTGGATTTGTTGTAATTTCGGAGGCAATTTCCTACTTTCTGAAAAGTGAGGAAGGAAGCCCTCTCAGTGCTATTGTGGTAGGAGTTTATAAGGAAGGTCTGGAGATTTCAGTGTTTCAACTTGGCAGTTTGTTGGGAGTGACTAATGTTTCCCGAAGCGTCTCAATTGTTGATGACATTGCTGAGGGGCTCTCGAGATTTTCAGGAGTCCAAGGATTACCATCTCGTTTTATTATTTATGATGGTAGAGAAAGTGAGACGGAAGAAGCGCGTCAGGCAATAATCCAGGCTGATTGGAAGATTTACGAAAAGGTTAGGTTTTTACATACCCCCAAAGTAGAAATAATTGATGCTGGTGGTAAGTTAAAAGCAGTATGCCTGGCTGGTGCTTCCGAGATGGCGCAGGTGGAGAAAATTTCAGTTCTCACAGGTGAAGAAAAAGAAGATAAAAAGGAGGATCAGCTTACACCCGAGTCTGTGGGATTTAGAGTCGGTGAAGATTTTGAAATTGATAAGCCTCAGGAAGCTCAAAGTGATGTTGTTTCTGAGGAGGATCTCAGTCCAGTGCATCAAAATATTGAACCCGTGGGTGAATTTCCATCCGTTAACCAAGAGAAGCCAGCCTCTCCTGTCGGATATACCAAAAAAAGATTTTCCTTAGCTGGGATATTACCTAAGTTTTCTTCGTTAGCCAATCGGGTAAGGAATGTAAGTATAGGTAAAATGCCGATTGTTGTTGGTCTAGCATGTCTTGTTGCTTTCCTTTTAGCCGGTCTTCTTGGCTGGTGGTTTTTACCACGCGCCACAGTTACAGTCTATATTTCTCCCAAGACTTTGAATGAAAACTATGAATTAACTATTGGGGAGGGCCAGTTTTCTGAAGGTAAGTTGCAGGCAAAGATAGAAAGCGTGGAGGTTGATGGTGATCTTACTATTGGCACCACTGGAACAAAGACTACAGGAGAAAAAGCGAAAGGGGAGGTAACTATTTACCGAGTTGGAAGCGCGATGACCTTGCCTGCTTCAACGCTGATAAAAGGGCCAAATAATCTATCTTTTACGCTAGATGAGGCTGTAAATGTAGCAAGTGGAAGTGCATCCTCCCCCTCAGCTACGAAAGCAAATGTAACTGCCGTGGACATTGGGGCATCTTACAATCTATCATCTGGAACCAGTTTTGTTGTAGGAAATTATTCCTCAAGTGACCTTGAAGCTAAGAACGAACGCTCTTTTAGTGGCGGCAGTAGTCGCGAAGTCAGCGTCATATCTGAACAGGATATGGTGTCTGCAGAGAAGGAGTTGACAAACAAGCTGTTGGAAGAGGCAGTAAAAAAGCTGAAAAGTAAGGCGCCTGAAGGAGAGGAATTGATTGAAGATTCGATTGTTAGTGAACCTTCTCTAAAAAAATTTAGTGGCAAAGTTGGTGATGAGGCTTCAGAATTGAAGCTGAACCTAAAACTAAGTGTGAAAGGGTATCTGGTTAGCAGGTCCCAGATAGTCAAAGGTGCAGAGGAGTTTCTGAAGGGAAAACTGCCATCAGGTTACATACTCAAAGAGGAGAATATTACAACTAAACTTGAGCTTGTAGACCGTGATGAACAAAAGTATAGAATTTCCATCACGGCCAATCTTCTTCCAGATATTGATGTAAATGCACTTGCTGAGAAGATATTAGGAAGATATCCTGAGGTTGCGAGGCAATATATGTCTAAAGAAGTGCCTGGTTTTGCTAGTGTTGAATTTGAGCAAAGTCCCCCTCTTCCAGGTAGATTGGGAACACTCCCCCATGTGCTTAAAAATCTGGAAATAGAATTGGCTGTAGAAAAATGATTGTCCACCAAAAAAAGATTCTTAGGATATGCGCTCTTGTGATGTTTGTTTCAGGAATGATTATTCTGTTTTCTACTCTATATCCTATATTTTCTTATGAATGGGATGCATCCCAGAAATATCCTTCTTTGATTTCGCCATTAGTAGATGAAGAAACAGCCAGCTTTGTTTTTGACGGGCGGGATTTCACTAAGCTCCATAATTGGTTTGAGGACCAGAAGGTCCTTAAGGAAGGTGATAGTGAGATAGAATTTTTTACTCTATCAATTCCTAAGCTGAAGATAGATAATGCAATTGTAAGAATTGGTGGCGATGAACTTTCAGGAAGTTTAATCCAGTATCCAGGTACGGCATTGCCTGGTAACATTGGTAACGCAGTGATATTTGGCCACTCGATCCTTCCACAATATTATGATCCAAAGAATTATCTTTCTATCTTTTCTCTTCTGGGTGAGCTTGGCCGAGGAGACCTTGTCTATGCCAGTCTGAAAGGGAAAATATTTGTTTATGAAGTATTTAATTCATTTGAGGTAAGGCCAACAGACCTTGGAATACTCGAGCAAAGTAGTGATGGGTCGTATTTGAGTCTGATTACTTGTACTCCTCCCGGACATCCGCTTAAACCCAAAAGACTTATAGTTCGAGCCAAATTGGTAGATATTAGAGAATAGTCTATGAATTTTTTAGGAATTGACTTTGGCTTAAGAAAAATTGGATTAGCACTTGGTAACGATGAGATTAGGCTTGCCGAGCCGTATGGAGTAGTCTTCTACAATGATCTAGACGACGGGCTTAGGAAGATACTTCGGGTTATAGAGAGGATGAATGTTCAGAAAGTTGTCGTTGGAGTGTCAGAAGGGAAAAGTGGAAGATTGTCAAAAAACTTTGGCAAGCTCCTATCAAGAAAAAGTGGCGTTGAAGTTGCATTTCAGGACGAGACGCTATCTACTGTGGATGCTAAATTAAAATCTATCCAGTCGGGAATTGGTAGGGAAAAAAGGCGAAGGCTTGAGGACGCATATGCTGCTTCAGTGATACTTCAGAATTACTTTGACAAATAAGTATTGGATACATCTTGGTTTGTGTTATACTATTGGTGTTATGCTTAAGAACATGATTGCTCCGATCCAAGCTTGGCTAATTAGCCAAGGAAGATGTGTTGGCTGTGGGAAACAACTTGAGAGGATGAAAGCGGAAGAATGGAAGAATGATACAAAAAAAGTAACTTGTGAGTGTGGAAGGATTTTTATCTACAACAAAAAAAGCAAGACCTACAGGAGGGCTCTTCTTGATGAGGTCTGAGGAGATGTTTTGGAAGTCTTTGGGTATCTGATATACTGATCTTCTAGCGTGATGAAATGGAGACATCTTAGTTTTCTTGGCGTAGGATTGGCAGTAGTTCTTATAGTCTTTTTTGGTATTGGTTATGTTTGGTTTAGAGATATGTCAAGACCAGTCTCGGATAGCGAGCAGACAGTCCGTGTTGTAATCCCAAAAGGCTTTTCAGCTTCACAGGTGGGACAAAAACTTTACCAATCTGGATTAGTCAGGAGCCCATTTGCCTTCAAGATTTACCTGCAACTAACCAATAGTACCAAGATCATTAAGCCTGGTGAATACACTTTGAAAAAGAATCAGGATCTAAGAGAGATAGTTAAGAAGTTACTTGAAGGTCCTGATGAAGTTTGGGTGACAATTCCTGAGGGGCTCAGACGTGAGGAAATTGCATTAAGAGTTGCTGATCAACTGGAACTTGAAGAATCTGCGAGTTTTATAAGAGAATTTATGGAAGCATCTGATAAACTTGAGGGATACCTCTTCCCCGACACTTATCTTTTTCCGCGCGATATAAAAGCAGAGCAAGTAGTTAGAATTCTCAATAGCACTTTTGAAGAGAAATATGCCGAAATTGCCAAAAATCAGGAGAAGCGAAAGAAAAGCGACATTGTCAAGATGGCATCTATAATTGAACGGGAGGCAAGGGAGGATAATGAAAGGCCTGTGATATCTGGGATTTTATGGAAAAGGTATGACAGTGAGGGTTGGCTTATCCAAGCTGACGCTACGGTCCAGTATGTATTGGGTTCGATCAACTGCACAGTTAATGATAAAAATTGTAATTGGTGGCCCATTCCTAATAAGAAGGATTTGGAAATAGATTCGCCTTTTAATACCTACTTATACAAATCGCTTCCCCCGACTCCAATTTCAAATCCAGGCGCATCTTCTCTGAAGGCGTCTATCTATCCACAGGAAAGTGAATATTGGTTTTATATTCATGGGAAAGACGGTAATGTGCGTTTTGCAAGAAACCTAGAGGAGCATAATGCAAATATAGCAAAATATATTTATAATTAAGCTCTTGACACGTTAATATTTTGAGATATAATCCTACCAGGCGTTCTATATACGCTCGTTATTTTTTTTGACCTAAATTCCCGAGTTTATTCGGTGTTGCCCTTAGGGGCTTTTTAGATGATGTCTCAAAAAAATATTCGTCGCAACTTCGGGAGAGAAGAATCAAATCTTCCCGAACTTGATTTATCATTGATTCAGCGTGAGTCGTGGTTTAGATTTTTGTCTGAGGATATAAAATCCGAGCTGTCTGAGATATTTCCTATAGATGATTTTACTGGAAAGAACTGGCAGCTTGAGCTCTACGACCCAATAGTAGGAGAACCGAAGTTGTCTCCCAGAGTTTGTGAAGAAAAAGGTCTTACCTACTCTGTTCCTCTTAAAGTTACCGCCACACTTATTAATAAAAGAACCGGTGATAGGAAAGTCCAAGACGTGTTTTTGGGAGATATTCCTCAGATGACGGCACGTGGCACTTTTATCATTAATGGGATCGAGAGAGTAGTCATTAATCAAATTGTAAGAAGCCCAGGAGTATATTTTTCTGGTGATCTCGACGCGCCAAGTGGAAGGATGCTTTATATGGCAGAGGTGAGGCCACTTCGAGGTTCATGGTTAGAGTTTGAAGTAGACAGGAATGATGTGATTTCGGCAAGGATTGATAGACGCAGAAAAGTAATTGCTACAGTTTTACTAAGAGCATTGGGGATAGAATCAAACGAAGAGATAAATTCGATTTTCTCTGATGTTGACACATCGGAACACCATAAGTATATCAAGGCCACGCTTGAGAAAGACACAACAGCAAGCCGCGAGGAGGCTCTGATTGAGATCTACAGGAAAATGAGACCCGGAGAACCAGCTTTGATTGAGAACGCGGAAGGTCTATTTGCGAGCCTCTTTTTTGATCCTCGAAGGTACGATCTGGGTAAAGTAGGAAGATTTAAGATTAACAAAAGATTAGGGCTTCAGATTCCCAATGAAAAGAGAAATTGGGTTCTGACAAAGCAGGATTTTATATCAACCTTGTCTTATCTTATTGGATTGCAAAATGGTAAAGGAAAGACTGATGATATTGATCATCTTGCAAACAGAAGGCTTAGAAGAGTGGGAGAGTTGGTGTCAACAAATGCCTTTAGGGTTGGACTACTTCGCTTGGAGAGATCAATCAAAGAGAAAATGAGCTTGATATCTCCTGACGACAAGCCTCTTCCGGCGAATATTATCAATGCTAGGCCATTGATTGCAGCGATGAATGAGTTTTTCCGCTCGAGCCAACTTTCTACGATTCTTGATGATACTAATCCGCTGTCCGAGATTGATAATTTAAGGAGAGTATCCGTGCTGGGGCAAGGGGGTATAAATCGTGATCGCGCCTCATTTTCGATACGTGACGTTAACTCTTCTCAATACGGGAGGATCGATCCAGTTAGGACTCCGGAGGGTCCAAACATCGGTCTTGTGTCTTATCTTGCACTGTATTCTCGCATAAATGAATATGGTTTTATCGAGACTCCATATAGAAAAGTTGAGAAGATAACTCGCGGTTCAAAGACGAAAGTGAGGATTACTAATGAGATTGTATATCTTACTGCTGATGACGAAGAGGAATATCACATAACACATTCAAATATTGATATCGATCAGAATGGATATATCAAGGACGAATGGGTTCCTTTTAGGTATAAGGGGGCAGTACTTGAGGGACCAAGTGAATTGGTAGATCTGGTGGATGTTACCCCACGCCAGGTTGTTGGTGCCTCTTCTTCATTGATACCATTTTTGGCGCACGATGAAGGGAATAGGGCACTTATGGGCTCAAACATGCAATGTCAGGCTGTGCCTTTAGTGTCTCCTGAATCTCCCGTTGTTGGAACAGGTATGGAGGGAGAGATAGCCAAAGCGATGCGCAGAACCTTGTTTGCAAGAAATCCTGGAGTGGTTACCTATGTTGACGCAGAAAGGATAGAAATCAAACTGGATAAAAAAATTGGCAATGCAAGTACAGAAGATGTTGAGGTAAGTGAAGACGGAATGAAAGAGATCTATTTCTTGACTAAATTTAGGATGACTTCTAATTCGACTTGCTATAACCAGAAAGCAAGAGTTGTGGTTGGGCAGAAGGTTAAAGAGGGTGACTTATTAGCAGATGGACCGTCTGTGGAACATGGAGAACTTGCCCTTGGAAGAAACCTTATGATTGCCTATATGTCTTTTGAGGGTTATGGGTTTGAAGATGCAGTACTAATTTCTGAAAGACTTGTGAAGGAAGATGTACTAACCTCTATCCATATTGAGAAATATGAAGCTGATGTTGTTGATACCAAGCTTGGTCCTGAAGAGTTAACTCGTGATATACCAAATGTTTCCGAGGCTGAACTTGCCAATCTTGCCGAAGATGGTATTGTAGTGATTGGAGCAGAAGTTGGACCAAATGATATTCTTGTTGGCAAGATAGCTCCAAAGGGAGAGACCGAACTTACGTCCGAGGAGAGATTACTTAGGGCAATTTTTGGAGAGAAGGCAAGAGAGGTTCGAGATACCTCGCTTCGTGTCCCCCATGGTGAAAGAGGAATTGTTATAGGTGTTTCTATATTGGACAGGGACAAAGGAGACGAACTAGGACCGGGGGTCATCAAAAGGGTTATAGTAAAAGTTGCTCAGATTAGGAAGATTACGGTTGGAGATAAAATTGCTGGTAGGCACGGAAACAAGGGTGTGATAGCCAAAATACTTCCTGTTTCTGACATGCCCCACCTTGAGGATGGTACTCCCATTGATATCATCATCTCACCCCTTTCTGTCTTATCAAGAATGAATTTAGGTCAGCTTCTCGAAACTCATCTGGGTTGGGCACTAGCAAGGAAGGGAGAAAAAGGCGCCCTTCCTGTCTTTGATCAAGTTCCTGAGGAAAAAATAGTGGAGGAACTAAAGTCGGCCGGTCTTCCGGTTAGTGGCAAGGTAAAACTTTACGATGGAAGAACAGGAGAGGCTTTTAAGGAGGAAACTGTTGTTGGTGTTTCCTACATATTAAAGCTAAAGCATATGGTCGAAGACAAAACCCACGCACGATCAACGGGTCCGTACTCTTTAGTTACCCAGCAGCCACTAGGAGGAAAGGCACAGATGGGGGGCCAAAGGCTTGGGGAAATGGAGGTTTGGGGTTTGGAATCGCACCGTGCAGCATATGTTTTGCAGGAAATGCTTACAATCAAATCTGATGATATTGTTGGAAGGGCACGCGCGTTTGAGGCAATCGTTAAAGGAACCGATATTCCCGAAGCCACTGTTCCTGAGAGTTTCAAAGTTTTGGTAAGAGAGCTTAATTCCTTGGGTCTGGCGATTGAGGCAAAGGGAGGAGTATATGGAGATGATGATATTGATGAGGATTCTGGGAGATCTGAGGAATTTGCAAAGGAAGTTGGTGCTGAAGTGGTGGCGACTGATGAGTTGTTGAAAGATAATTCACCCGTGGAGGTCGAGGAGTTAGTCTCTTAATTATTTATGGAACCATTGACAGGTCTAAAAAATTTAACAGATTTTAAGTCGTTGATAATTCGACTTGCTTCTTGGGATGATGTACGCAAATGGTCCCGTGGTGAGGTGACTAAGCCTGAGACTATCAATTACCGTACTCTAAAACCCGAAAAGGATGGTCTTTTTGATGAGCGTATTTTTGGTCCTACAAAAGATTGGGAATGTTATTGCGGAAAGTATAAAAGAATAAGATATAAAGGAGTGATTTGTGACAAGTGTGGAGTTGAAGTTACTCAATCAAGAGTAAGACGCGAGAGGATGGGTCATGTTTCACTTGCAACGCCAGTAGCCCATGTCTGGTATTTCAAGGGTGCCCCATCGAAAATCTCCTTGGTTCTGGATGTTGCGCCAAGGGCTATTGAACAAGTTATCTACTTTGCACGTTATCTTGTTTTATCAGTTGATCCAAAAAAGAAAAGAGATGCTTTAGTTGAATTAGATCGTGCAAAAGCAGCAAGGCTTAAAGAAATCAAGGATCTCTTTTCGGAAAAAAGAGTGCAATTAAAAGAAAAGGTAAATGAAGAGAAACAAAAAGCACAAAGTAAGATAAAAGGCAAGGAACAACTTGCGCTTGCTTTCTCCGAAATAGAGCTTGATATGAGGAAGAAGGAAGCTTCAATCACCAGTGAAGAGGCAAAATCTTTTGAAAAGACTCGTGAACTTTTTGATAATCTCACCAACCTAGTTAAAGGACTCAAAGTGCTGTCCGTCCTCAGTGAGGAGGAGTATGATGAGCTGGCACGTCACAATGCAGCAGGCTTTTTTGAGGCTAAGATGGGGGCTGAGGCAATTCTTGAGGCTGTAAGTTCGGTTGATCTTGAAAAGACCGCTGCAGAGCTAAGAAAGGAACTTGAAGAAAGTAAAGGCAATAATAATAAATTTGTCAAACTGGCAAAGAGGTTGAAAGTGATTGATGGGATGAGAAGAGCAAAGATCAATCCTTCTTGGATGATCTTGAAGGTTTTACCTGTGATACCTCCCGATCTTCGGCCTATGGTACAGCTTTCTGGGGGTAGATTTGCAACCAGCGACCTTAATGACTTGTATAGGAGGGTAATCAATCGGAATAACCGGCTCAAGCATCTTATGGAGCTTGGCGCTCCTGAGATAATACTCCGGAACGAAAAAAGGATGTTACAGGAGTCTGTAGATTCCCTAATTGATGCCTCTCAGCGCAAAGCCACTCGCCGAGGTCGGGGAAAGCAGCCTCTACGCTCTCTCTCTGACATGCTCAGAGGAAAGCAGGGAAGATTTAGGCAGAACCTACTTGGTAAAAGAGTGGATTATTCTGGTAGGAGTGTAATCATAGTGGGACCAGAACTCAAGATAAATCAATGTGGTTTGCCGAAAGATATGGCCTTGGAGATGTTTAAGCCTTTTGTTTTGCGCGAAATGATTCTTAGAGGGATTGCTCCAAACGTCAAGTCTGCAAAAAATATGCTTGAGCGAAGACCTCCCGAGGTTTTTGATATCCTTGAGGAGATCACTAAAGATCACCCCGTTTTGCTAAATAGAGCCCCGACGTTGCATAAGCTTTCAATTCAGGCATTTTATCCAGTGTTAATAGAGGGAAGTGCTATAAGGCTTCACCCGGCAGTATGCTCTGGGTTTAATGCTGATTTTGATGGTGATCAAATGGCCGTTCATGTTCCACTTTCCAAAAAGGCCATTGAAGAAGCTAAAAACCTTATGTTGCCAGAGCATAACCTTCTGCGTCCTGCCGATGGGACCCCAATTACCATCCCCGCCAGCAAAGAGATGGCACTTGGTGTCTATTACTTTACAAGTGAGGACCCTCGCCTTAAAGAGTGTGAGACAGTATTCTCTGACAAGGATGAGGCAATTCTTGCCTATCAGCTAGGTAAAATCGAACTTCGTCAAAAAATATCTGTGAGAATAGAGGGAAAGATAATAGAGACAACTGTGGGAAGGGTGTTGTTTAATGAGATTCTGCCGAGCAGTTTTGGCTTTATAAATAAGTCGATATCGTCCGATGTAATTAAGGAGTTGTTTAGTCGAGCTTATGCCGAACTTCCTAGAAAAGTTGTAGTTGAAATGATAGACGCTGTCAAAGACCTTGGTTTCATGGGCGGAACGATTTCTGGCATTTCGTTTGGAATATTTGATTCCAAGATCTTACCTGAGAAAGAGAGTATCCTTAAGAAAGCTGATGCTGAGATTGCAAGGATAGAGGAAAGTTATGCTCAGGGACTTATAACCCAGGAAGAGAGGCGCAGGCTGAGCCAAGAGGTGTGGATCGATACAACTGAGGAAGTAGCGGATAAGACATGGAATATTCTTGATCCAACTAGCCCAATCAGGGTTTTTATTGATGCCAAGGTCGGGCGCGCGAGCCGTGAGCAGGTAAAACAACTTGCTGCTATTAGAGGGCTTGTGGTCGATCCGCTGGGGAAGATTGTAGACCTTCCAATAAAGTCTAATTTCCGAGAAGGTCTATCTGTGTTTGAATATGTGGTTTCATCTCGAGGATCCAGGAAGGGGTTGACAGACACGGCATTAAAAACTGCGGATGCTGGTTATCTCACAAGGCGATTGGTGGATGTTGCTCACGATGTAATAATTCGATCTGAGGATTGTGGAACCCAGGAAGGTATTTATATCAACCGCAACCAAAGGCCATCAGTTTTTGGAAACCGAATTGCGGGCAGGTTCTGCTTGGAGGATATTGTAAATGCCAAGGGAGAGGTTTTACTTGCCAAGGGGGAGCTTATAACTGACTCAAAGGCTCAGGAGATTGTTGCAGATGAGAGTATCGAAAAGGTTGCCGTGCGTTCGCCATTAACATGTGCAAATAGGTATGGCATGTGTATCAAATGTTATGGAATTGACCTATCCAACAAGCAGATAGTAGATATAGGAACTCCTGTAGGAATTATTGCTGCTCAATCGATAGGTGAGCCTGGAACCCAACTTACTCTTAAGACTAAACATTCTGCAGGGATTGTGGGAATTGATGTAACTCAGGGTCTTCCTCGTGTGGAAGAGTTGATTGAGGCTAGAGTGCCAAAGATGATGTCGCCTCTTTCGGAGATTGCGGGCGAAGTACGTATTTCGGATTCTGAGACAGGTTGGAAGGTAACGGTTGTTTCAGTTCACACTAAGCCTCGTGAGGAGAGAGAATATCTGATACCAAAGACTCTCCAACTTGCTGTTTCTGACAAAGAAATAATTGAGGCAGGAACTCCCCTGGCGGTAGGTTCACTTGACATAAGGGAGATTCTTTCTATCAAGGGGTTAAGGGCAGCTCAAGAGTACTTAATATCTGAGATCCAAAAAGTTTACGAGAGTCAGAAGATTCCCATAAACGATAAACACTTTGAAGTGATAGTAAGAAAGATGAGTGATGAGGTAAGAGTGGAGACTTCGGGCGATACCCCACTCCTTCCCGGCGAGCTGGTGGATAAGGCAAGATTTGAGGAGGAAAATGAGAAAGTGCTAGCTGCTGGTGGCGAGCCAGCCACTGCTCAGAGGGTAATTTTGGGCATTACCCGCCGTGCGTTATTTACAGAATCTTGGCTATCGGCTGCTTCTTTCCAGCAGACGACTGATGTCTTGACAAATGCTGCACTCCTCTCGCGTGAGGATCCATTGATTGGTCTGAAAGAGAATGTAATTATCGGGAGGTTGATACCAGTTCACCCGGATAGGGCTAGATTACAGACCTAAAATTTGCAGATATTATTTTGGCACCTAGGCTGGAGGCAAAAGAAGTCAGACTACCCTGGATGTTTATAAGGATTGTCAATTTTTGTGGTGCTAAGTTTAACGGGCTTGTTGTTTTGTGGTAAAATACCAACTTATGCCAACAATTAATCAGTTAGTGAAAGGAGCAAGAAAAAAGATTGTCAAGAAGACTAGAAAAGCAGCCTTGAGGCGGTGGTTTAGTTCTAAGGACAGGAAATTTTCTGAATACCCCTCCCCTTTCAAGAGGGGGGTGGTCATCCAAGTTAGGACTATGACGCCCAAGAAGCCGAATTCCGCGCTTCGCAAGGTTGCTAGAGTTAGGCTTTCAAATAAGCAGGAAGTTACTGCTTATATTCCGGGTGAGGGCCACAACTTAACCGAACATTCGATTGTCATGATTAGAGGCGGAAGGGTAAAAGATCTAGCAGGGGTAAAATACCACGTTGTTAGAGGAAAGTTTGATACGGGCGGAGTAGTAGGAAGGAAAAGAGGAAGAAGTAAATACGGGACAAAGGTAAATACTGCCTCTGCAGCTTAGAGCTCTTAAGAAAAATAGTTTCAGTAGCAAAAAATGCCAAGAAGACCAGGAATAAAAATTCAAAAAATAGAGCCAGATCCAATCTATAAAAATCGGATCTTAGCAAAGCTTATAAACCGTGCGATGAAGGATGGTAAGAAGTCTGTCGCCCAAAAGGCTGTATATAAGGCACTTGAGCTGGTAAAGAAGGAAAGCAATGAGGATCCTATGAAAATATTTTCTTTGGCCATGGATAACATTCGCCCGCAGATGGAGGTTAGACCACGTCGTGTTGGAGGAGCAGCATATCAAGTGCCTATAAGCGTTAGAGGGCCGCGAAAAGATTCACTGGCAATAAGATGGCTCATTACTGCTGCTAGGAATCGAAAGGAGTTCCATACGTTTTCTGAGAGATTGGCTGCCGAGATTCTTGATGCAGCAAAAGGGGAAGGTCAGGCTGTCAAGAAAAGGATAGAGGTAGAAAGGACTGCAGAAGCCAATCGAGCATTTGCCCATTTTAGATGGTAGGGAAGTATATAGAAGGCATGAAAAGAAATTGTGGAGAATGCCCTTTTTTGAAAGATTGCGAAGGTACTCCGCTGTTTGTTCCTGGAAGCGCCGCACTTGGAACGTAGTGTGTTTGGGAGGAAGCCCCGGTGGAGGCAATCCTGTAGGAGGAGAAGATCCAAATGAACTTTTCAAATGGGATCGTGAAATAAGTAGTGGAAGACCACCAAGGAATGGAATCAGTCCGGTTGACATCAGACCTGACACAGGAGAAAGGGTCTACCCTCGTTATTAGAGCGCCTTGAGTATGTGTAAAGTTATTGCGGGATAGTTTGGCTTCTGATAAAATTGGATGCTGTTTCTTGGCGGAGATAGTTTTTATTTAAAGAAAGAGATAATTTTTTTTATGGCAGGACAAGTTGCAAAGAAAAAGTCAGCATTAGTTTCTACAAAAACAGAGGATCGTTTGGTCTCAATGGAAAAAATTCGCAATATTGGGATTATTGCACATATTGATGCGGGAAAGACCACAACTACCGAAAGAATTCTTTATGAAACAGGAAAGACTTATAAGCTGGGATCGGTTGATGAAGGGACTACTGCAACCGACTGGATGGAGCAGGAACGAGAGCGTGGAATTACCATCGTTTCTGCGGCGATAACCACGTTTTGGGATCTGCAGAGTCCATCCTCAGTTGAAAATGGTCACTACAGGATAAATATTATTGATACACCCGGACACATTGATTTCACTGCCGAGGTCGAAAGGTCACTAAGAGTTTTGGATGGAGCGGTAATGGTTTTTGATGGAAGAACTGGAGTGGAGTCTCAATCTGAGACTGTTTGGCATCAGGCAGATAAATATAGGGTTCCGAGAATCTGTATCTTAAATAAACTAAATCTTATTGGTGCTGATTTCGAAGGAAGCATCAAGTCTATAAAAGAAAGGCTTGGCGCAAACGCGTTCCCCATCCAATATCCAGTTGGAATTGAACATTCATTGAGAGGGGTAATTGATCTTATCAGGATGAAAGCTTATACCTACAAAGGGATTGAGGATAACAAGTTGACGGAGGAGGAGATCCCCTCCGATTTGGTTGATACAGCCAAAAAATATAGAAACGATTTGATTGAAGCAGTTGCGGAGTATGATGATGCGACTTTGGCAAAATATCTCGAGGGGAAGGAGCTAGATGAAGCAGATGTCAAGAGAGCAATACGGGCTGGAGTGATTGCTGGCAAGTTTTTTCCGATATTGGGGGGAGACAATAGGACTGCAACTACACAGCTTCTTCTTGATGCTATTGTTGAATATCTGCCTTCACCTCTTGATGTCCCCCCAGTTAAGGGGATTAATCCAAAAAGCGGACTTGAAGAGGAAAGAAGACCCAGCAATGATGAGCCATTTTGTGCGCTTGCTTTTAAGGTAGTTACTGACCCCCATGTGGGGAGGCTGGTATACATTCGGGTCTACTCTGGGAAAATTACCACTGGTGACGCAATCTATAACGTAAGCAAGCAGAAGTCAGAAAGGGTTGGAAAGTTGGTTCTTCTTCATGCTGATCAAAGAGAGTTGATAGAGGAAGCTTATGCTGGTGAGATTGTCGCGGTAGTTGGAATAAGGGATACAACAACAGGAGATTCACTATCAGATCCCAAGTATCCGATTATCTTGGAGTCGATTACTTTTCCTGATCCAGTTATTTCTTTGGCAATAGAACCAGCAACCAAATCAGATCAGGAAAAAATGGGGATGGCTCTGCAAAAACTTTCTGATGAGGACCCTACGTTTAAGATTAAGTCCAATCCAGAAACTGGACAGACGATTATTTCCGGTATGGGGGAGTTGCAGCTTGAAGTCTTGGTTGACAGGATGAAGCGAGAGTTTGGAGTTGATGCAAAAACCGGGGCGCCGCAGGTTGCTTACAAGGAGACAATTAAGAGTGTTGCCACGGCTGAAGGGAAATATATTCGTCAGTCTGGTGGACGTGGGCAGTATGGGCATTGTTTTTTGCGGGTTGAACCTCTAGGACGAGGAGAAGGTTTTAAGTGGGAGTCGGAGATTAAAGGAGGAGCGATTCCGCAAGAATTTATTCCCGCGATAGAAAAAGGAGTTATCGAGAAAATGGAAAAAGGAGTTTTGGCTGGCTTTCCCCTAACAGATATGAAGGTTGTTGTTTATGACGGCTCGTTCCATGAGGTTGATTCCTCGGAGATGGCTTTTAAGATAGCAGGTTCAATTGCCCTGGAGGAGGCAGTTAAAAGGGCATCACTTGTTCTTTTGGAGCCTATTATGAAAGTTGAAATCTCGACACCTGAGGAATTTATGGGTGATGTTATTGGGGACCTTTCCAGTAAACGTGCCCAGATCAGAGGTAGTGAAAAACGAGGGATGGAGATGGTTATAAATGCTCTTGCGCCCCTGGCTGAGCTTTCAGGATATGCAACCAAGCTTAGGTCGCTTACACAAGGGCGTGCACGAGCCTATATTGAGCCGAGTCACTATGAGGAGGTTCCTGCTCATATCACAGAAAAAATAATATCAACCGGAAATACTAGTCTAGTGTAATTTAACTATTGACAGGCTGAATGCGCCTCTAATATAATACGCCAAGCTTTAGGATTTAGCCTTGATTTTTTTTGGCTCTAGACAAAAGGCTAAATCGATAAATAGAATATAAACATGGCAGCAGACGCGAAGAAAAAATACGAAAGAACAAAGCCGCATGTCAATGTTGGTACTATTGGTCATGTTGATCATGGTAAGACAACTCTAACCTCTGCTATAACTACGGTTTTAGCAAAGCATGGTACTGGTACTAGGGCTTACAAGTTTGATGAGATAGATAATGCTCCTGAGGAAAAAGAAAGAGGGGTAACAATCAATATTACTCATGTTGAGTATGAGACAGAAAAGAGACACTATGCTCACATTGATGCTCCAGGGCATGCTGATTATATAAAGAATATGATTACTGGAGCAGCCCAAATGGATGGTGCGATCTTAGTTGTTTCTGCACCCGATGGTCCGATGCCTCAAACCCGAGAACATATTATTTTGGCAAGGCAGGTTAATGTTCCTGCAATAGTTGTTGCGTTAAACAAGGTTGATGCTGTGGATGATCCTGAACTTCTTGAGCTTGTTGAAGCAGATATTCGAGATCTTCTTAAGAAGTACCAATACCCTGGCGATGAAGTTCCAATAGTTCGAGTCTCTGCATTAAAAGCCTTAGATGGTGATCCCGAAGCAGAAAAAGGGATACTTGAGCTTATGAAGGCGGTTGATGAGTATATCCCAACCCCCGTTAGAGAAGTTGACAAGCCGTTCCTAATGCCAGTTGAGGACGTGTTTTCGATCACAGGGCGAGGCACTGTAGCAACAGGTAGAGTTGAGCGCGGCAAGGTCAATATTAACGAAGAGGTTGAAATCGTAGGTCTTAAAGCAACCACTAAGACTGTTGTCACTGGACTTGAGATGTTTAGGAAGACCTTAGATTATGCTGAGGCTGGAGATAATGTTGGAGTACTTCTTCGTGGAATTGGTAAGGATGACATTGAAAGAGGACAGGTCTTAGCGAAACCAGGCACAATTACTCCGCACACCGAGTTTGAGGCCGAAGTCTACATTCTTTCAAAAGAAGAGGGTGGTCGTCACACTCCATTTTTCTCAGGGTACAAGCCCCAATTTTATATAAGGACAGCTGATGTGACTGGTGAGGTGACGTTACCCGAAGGTATTGAAATGGTTATGCCAGGGGATAACGCAAAGATGAAGGTGAAATTGATTCAACCAGTGGCTCTTGAGGAAGGTTTTAGATTTGCAATTCGAGAGGGTGGAAGCACTGTTGGTGCAGGAGTGATCACCAAAGTCTTAGTTTGATCTTGTCCTCACGCACCTTAAATTGTCATGGCGGGTATTGCTAGGCTTAGAGTTAAGTTGAAATCTTATGACTACCGTGTCCTCGATGAGGCGGTTGTGAAGATATTGGATTGCGCCATGGCAACTGGGGCTAAAATCAAAGGCCCTATTCCCCTACCGACAAAAAGAACTCTTATTCCAGTTGTTCCAGCCACTTCAAGAGGAATTAAAAATGCCCAAGAACACTTTGAGATACTGGTTCATAAAAGGTTGGTAGATATTCTTGACCCTTCCCCGCGAACAATTGATTCACTTTCAAATCTTGATCTGCCCGCCGGTGTTTCTATCGAAATCAAGATGTAAGCCTGGATGATCTTGCAAGGGACGCCTCTTGTCTGCTATAATCCACCTTCAGTGGAGATAGTTCGTCAATCTTGACCACTAGATAGGAACCGAATGTGCTTAAAAAGCGCCTCGGGCGCTTTTTTTTGGTCATTGTCTTATGATAAATACTTTACTTGGAATAAAGGGAAAGATGAGTCAGACGTACGTGGAGGGTACAAGAATTGCCGTTACTAGGCTAACGGTTGGTCCATGTATAGTGACTCAGGTTAAGACTGTCGAGAAAGACGGTTATAATGCTTTGCAATTGGGTTTTGGATTGAGGAAGCCCAAGAACGTTCCCAAGCCACTTCGGGGACATCTTCAAAAAGTTCCTCAAGGCGAAACAATCAAATACCTAAAGGAGGTTAGGCTAGATAAGAAGGTGAATCTTGGGGTTGGAGATAAGATTAGTATTTCTGATATTTTTAAGCGTGGAGATCGCGTGACCGTAACTGGGACATCAAAAGGAAAGGGATTTGCCGGGGTAGTAAAGCGATGGGGCTTTGCCGGGGGTCCAAAAACACATGGTCAGTCAGACAGGCTAAGAGCTCCAGGTTCTATTGGACAGGGGACTACTCCTGGTAGGGTATATAAGGGTAAAAAAATGGCCGGACGGATGGGATCAAAGACAGTTACAGTCAAAAATCTAATTGTAGTTGATGTTGATGAGAAAAAAAACGAACTTTTGTTATCTGGTCCAGTGCCAGGAGTTTCTGGGGGACTACTTATCCTTACGAAGACAGGATCAGGGAAACTTTCGGAGCTAGTTGAGGAGACTCCTGTTGTACAGGTTGAACAAGCTGAGGAAGAGACCACATCCGGTGAACATGAGTCTCAAAAGGAAGGTTCGCCTGCCGAGAAAGGTAGTGAATAAATTATATGACTGAAATAACTGTATTTTCAAACAAAGGCCAAATTAAAAAGATAACAGCTTCGTTCTCAAAGAAAGCGTCTAACTTTGCTGCCTTAGCCCAAGCATTGAGAGTTTATTTTGATCGTAAGCATCCCCATCTTGGGCGTGTGAAGACACGTGGCGAGGTAAACAAATCCACTAGGAAAATATATAGACAGAAAGGTACAGGAGGTGCAAGACATGGGGCAAAGTCTGCTCCTATCTTTGTTGGTGGTGGAATAGCCCATGGCCCAACTGGGGTTAGTCGCAGGCTCTATCTTCCAAAATCAATTAAAAAGACTGCTCTTGAGACGGCGCTTTCCACTAAATTACAAGCTGGTAAAGTGGCGGGAGTAGAAGATATTGATAGTTTCAAGAAAACCTCTGATGCGCAAAGAATAATTGATGCTATTAGGGAAACCCTAAAAGTGGATCATACTGCCCGGATTGCCTTGATTGTGGGTAGAGACACTTCAGCTATTGCTTTTCGGAATATCAAAAATGTTGAAATTCTACGAGAGAATGAACTGAATGCCTATACCGCCACCAAATTTGAACTTTTGCTTTTTGACAGCGGTTTAGTGGGTAAACAAGATAAAAAACAAAAGCCAAACACTTCAGCAGAAAAAAAACCAAAAATTGCCAAAAAAGATGTGTCAACTAGAGTTGAGAAGTCAAGGAAAGTGGTTAAAAAATGATTAGACCAATTATTACTGAAAAGTCATTAAAGGAGGCTAAGCTGGGAAGGTACACCTTCCGTCTGAGTAAGAGCTTGAATAAACAGCAAATAAAGAACCTGATTGAAAAGCTTTTTGGAGTGAATGTGAAGAGTGTTGCTACGATGGTAAGTAAGAAAGTGGAAAAAAGAAGGCTTAGCGGGAAAAAGAAAGTTATAATGCCTTTTAAAAAAGCGGTTGTTACCCTTAAAGAAGGGGAAAAGATAGATTTATTTGAGGCTAAGAAATAATATGGAATTGAAAAGTATACTACCAAAAAAATCAGGAAGGTCGCGGGGTAAGTTAACTGTTAGGCATCAGGGTGGTAGGCAAAAGAGATTTTTGAGAGAGATTGACTTTAAACGTGATAAACGAGACATTTGGGGAAGAGTTGAGGCAATAGAGTATGATCCCAACAGAAATGCACAGATTGCCCTTGTTGTGTATGAAGATGGAGAAAGAAGGTATATAATTGCCCCCAGCGGTATTTCTGTAGGTTCAAAAATTATTGCCTCTGAGACAGCCGCAATTGAGCCAGGTAATGCTTTGCCTTTGGCTAAGATACCAGTTGGAACGGCAGTCCATAATATCGAGATAAGAAGAGGAAAGGGCGGTCAGATTGTTAAAAGTGCCGGTTCTGTAGCAACCATTCAAGGAAAAGAAGGGAATTATGTTTTGGTTAAGCTGCCGTCAGGAGAGGTGAGAAGATTTCCTTCTGATTGCTGGGCGACAGTGGGGCAAGTTGGTAATGCTGATGCCAGAACTGAAGTTATTGGCAAGGCGGGTAGAAAGAGGCTGATGGGAATAAAACCTACTGTGCGAGGAGTGGCAATGAATCCTAAATCTCATCCTCACGGTGGAGGAGAAGGAAGAAGTGGGGTAGGGATGAAATACCCAAAGACCCCATACGGCAAGAAGGCAGTTGGGAAGACCAGAAAGAGGAAAAAATATTCTGATAAATTGATAGTAACTCCTCGTAAAAGAGGGAAACATGTTGGATAATTTGTCTTATGGCTAGATCAAGCAAAAAAGGACCATATGTTGATGCAAACCTTCTTAGGAAGGTGATGGCTGGCAAGGGTGATAAAGGAAATCCAATCAAGACATGGGCCCGTTCGAGCCAGATTCCTCCGGAATTCGTTGGGAAGTATTTCCTTGTTCATCAAGGAAGAACATTTGTTGAAGTGTTTGTGACCGAAGATATGGTGGGACACAGGTTGGGGGAATTTGCTCCAACCAGAACATTCCGTGGGCATGGCCAAGTCGTCAAAAGGACACTAGAAAAGACATGATGCTTGTATAGATATGGAGAAGAAGTTTATCTCAACCCAGAAGTTTGTGATAGTATCCCCTAGAAAATTAAGGGAGGTAGTTTCAATGGTCAAAGGAATAAAACGAGCTGTTGAAGTAGTTGACAGGCTTCCTTTTACCAACAAACTTGCACACCTACCGCTTATGAAAGTAATTAAGACTGCAATATCAAATGCAAAGTTGGCAGGAGTTAATCCAGAAAATTTAGTGCTTGATGAAATTATGATTGGCGAAGGGCCAAGATTGAAACGATATAGAGCAGGATCAAGAGGGAGAGCAAAGCCTTACAAAAGAAGGATGAGTCATATAAGGGTAGTTCTTAAAGTGGATAAGGCTAGTATGAAGAGTGAAAAAGATCTTGGCGAATTAGAGAAAAATACGGATACAAAAAAGAAGAGAGATGCCATCAAGGCGCAGAAGAAATAATTTCTATGGGACAAAAAGTTAATCCAGTTGGTTTTAGAGTTGGGAGGTTTTACCCCTGGAGATCGCGTTGGTACATTGATGGTGTAAAGTACAGGGAATATTTGCTTGAGGATATCCAAATTCGCAAGATTCTTATGGATCAATTGAAACTAGCTGGGGTTGTGGATGTTGAAATAGAGAGATTACCCAAAAGTATGGAAATTGGTGTTTATGTGTCCAGGCCAGGAGTGGTCATAGGAAGGGGAGGAAGCGGTCTTGAGGAAGTAAAAAAGATTGTCAAGTCTGTGATTGAGAAGGAAAGAGAGGGAGCGACCAAGCAAATGAAGATTGATATTAAGGTTATTGAGGTTAAGAACCCCGAGCTATCAGCCCACCTGGTAGCCTCTAGGATTGCCTCTGAAATTGAAAGGAGAATGCCCTATAGGAGAGTTGTTAATAGAGCGCTTGATAGAGTGATGCAAGCTGGAGCGAAAGGAATAAAAATTGTCTTATCTGGTAGAATAGCTGGAGCAGATATTAGTCGAAGGGAGAAATTTCATAGGGGTTCTGTTCCAACACAAACACTAAGGGAGTTTATTGACTACGCTGAAGCTGCGGCTTTGCAGAAGAAGGGTTATGTAGGAGTGAAGGTTTATATTCATAAGAATCCTGAACAGGCATAGATAATATGTTAGAACCCAAAAGAAGAAAATATCGTAAAGATTTCAGAGGAAAGATGAGAGGGTTTGCCCGTCGTGGGAGTGAATTGTCATTTGGCGAATATGGGCTAAAAGCTATGGGTAGAGGCTGGTTGACAAGTGCTCAAATTGAAGCGGGACGACGGGCGATTACCCACTCTATCAAGAGAGGAGGCAAGCTTTGGATTAGAGTATTTCCAGATAAGCCGGTGACCGCAAGAGCGGCAGGCCAGCGTATGGGGAGTGGAAAAGGAGATATTGATAGGTATGTTGCTGTGATCACGCCAGGCAGAATAATCTATGAGGTTACCGGAATTCCTTATGAAATTGTAAAAAAAGCATTTTCGATGGCGGCAGCAAAGATGCCTTTTAGAACAAAGATAGTTGCAAAGACAGAGTAGCAATATGAAAAAAAACGATTTAACAAGCCTAAGAGCAAAGAGCATTGGCGAGATTAAAAAGATCTTGGAGGATAAAAAAAGTGATGCGGAAAAAACGAGGATTAATATTGTCTCTGGGAGAGAAAAAGATTTAAAAAAAGCAAAAAAGATTCGCCGTGAGGTTGCGCAAGTAGCAACAATCTTGAGGGAGAAAATTATTATTGAGGCTGAAAAAAACAAGAATTAAGTATATACTCCTTTTGTTCTGGTAATACCAGCAAAAGGTGAAAAAATATGAAAGTTTTTACAGGAACAGTTGTATCAAAAAAGATGGACAAAACGGCTACTGTTTTGGTGGAGCGAGTGGTTGTCCATCCAATATACAAGAAAAGACTAAGGCGTGCCAGAAAGTATCATGTCCATGATGAATTTGGAGTTAGTGTGGGAGAGAAAGTTCAGTTTGTAGCGTCAAGACCTATAAGTAAGACCAAGAAGTGGAAAATTATAAAAGTTGAAGAAGCCAAGAACAAGTTAGCCAAAGAGAGGAGGAAAGAGTAGTTGTGATACAGCTAGGAACATTACTAAATCCAGCAGACAATTGCGGGGCCAAAAAGTTTAGAGTTATTGGTATTTCCCACAAGATTGGTAAGTATGCTACGGTTGGTGATGTTGTGATGGCTGTAGTCGAGGGGGCGGATCCCAATGGAATTGTGGCTGACAAGGAGAAGTTAAAGGTTTTGGTTGTCAGGACCAGAAAGGAAGTAAGAAGAAGAGATGGTACGTATGTTCGCTTTGACGATAATGCGGCAGTAGCAATTGATAAAAATGGTATGCCACGAGGCACTAGAATTTTAGGGCCAATTGCACGCGAGGTAAAGGAGATGGGTTATACGAAGATAGCATCCTTAGCAAGGGAAGTTGTCTAACGAAATATGTTGAAGTTTAAGATCGGCGATACAGTAAAAATTACAAGCGGGAAAGATAAGGGAAGAGAGGGTAAGATTGAAAAGATTTACCCGAGGAGAGGAGAAGCCCTTATTCCTGGGATCAATGTTTACAAGAAACATGTTAAAGGGTTTCAGGGGCAAAAGGGAGGAATTTATGATATTCCTAGACCAGTGCCTTTCTCTAAGATAGCCTTGATCTGTCCCAAATGCGGAAAAGTGACAAGAGTGGGATTCAGAAAGTTGGATAGTGAAAAGGTGAGATTTTGCAAAAAATGTACTAAAGAATTTTAGATTAATAGTATTATGCAGAGACTAAGACAAAAGTATATTGATGAAGTTAGTAGAAAATTGGCGCAGGAGTTTGGTATTTCCAATCCGATGGCGGTGCCGAGAATTACAAAGATTGTTGTAAATGTAGGAGTAGGCGATACTCTCAAGGATAAGTCTCTATTGGATGCGGCGATAAATGACATTGCTGCTATCACTGGTCAGAAGCCTTCTGTGAGGAAGGCTAAAGTGTCTGTAGCAAGTTTTGGGATAAGAAGAGGGATGAATGTAGGCTTGAAAGTTACCCTGCGTGGGGATAGAATGTACGCGTTTTTGGATAAGCTCATCTCGGTTGTTCTTCCCAGACTTAGAGACTTTCGGGGAGTCTCGGCAGAAAGTTTTGACAGAGCTGGGAATTATACTCTGGGAATTTTAGAGCATAGTGTTTTTCCAGAAGTTGATATTGCCAAGACTCACCCGAGAGGAATGGAGATAACTGTTGTAACCAACGCTGGGGATCCGACCATTGCATACAAGCTTTTGGAGTATATGGGAATGCCCTTTGAGAAAAAGTAAAAATATGTCAACGACAGCAAAAGAAGTAAAGGAAAATAAGAAGTTAAAGTTCAAGGTCAGGTATAGAAATAGATGCAAACTGTGTGGCAGGTCTCGTGGTTATATGCGGAAGTTTGGTATATGCAGATTATGTTTTCGAGAGTATGCTCACAGGGGTGAGATACCTGGTGTTAGAAAAGCAAGCTGGTAAGGAATATAGTCTATGAGAAAAAATGCAGTTGGAAATACTAAGCGAAAAAAAGAATATCTAGATAACCTGGGCTACCCGGTTGGAGATTTTTTGATTAGGCTCAAAAATTGCGCTTTGGCAAGGAATAAAGTTGTTGAGTTTAGAGCCACGAGGCTTGTTGAAGCAGTTGCTAAAGCATTGAAAGAGATGGGATATGTAAGCGATATCTCAAAAGAAGGTCATGAGTTAAAGGTATCTTTGGCTTATAAAAACAAAGCACCAGTGCTCAGCGATGTTATCCTGGTATCCAAACCCAGCCGAAGGGTTTATCTTAGTAGTGATGAAATAAAAAAGGAGAAAAGTCCCTATATCATGCTTTTGACAACCACCTATGGTGTCATCTCCTCAACCCAAGCAATAAAGAAGAATGTTGGTGGGGAAGTAATAGCAAGAATATTATGAGCAAGATAGGAAAATTACCGATAGATTTACCAGAAGGAGTCAAGGTGGAGATCAAAGGGAAGGAGGTAAGCGTTTCTGGAGTGAAGGGCACTCTTTCCCATAGACTTCCTGAGGTTATTGATGCCAAGTTGGAAGGCAACAAGCTGATCCTTGACCGCAGAGCTGAAGATGACAGGGCTCTTTCACTACATGGGACCAGTCGTGCAATTCTAGCAAATATGGTAAAGGGGGTAGTTGATGGATGGAGCAAGACTCTAGAGTTAGTAGGTACGGGCTATAGGGCTGAGGTAAATGCTGAAGGTAACTTAGTTTTAATGGTTGGATTTTCTCATCCTGTTGTGGTTAATGCTCCTGAGGGCATAACCTTCAAAGTTGAAAAATCAGACATTACTGTAAGCGGAATTGACCGTGAGCTTGTAGGACTGGTTGCCGCCAGAGTAAGAGCCGTACGCCCTCCAGAACCATACAAAGGCAAGGGTATAAGGTATAAAGGTGAAGTTGTAAGGAGAAAAGCTGGAAAAGCGGTAAAAGCTGCGGCATAGTGTGTTGAATAGGTCTATGGAGAAAGATAAAAGACAATTAAAGAGAAAAAAAAGAGTTAGATCTAAGGTCTTTGGATCGGGAGAGAGACCCCGGCTTTCTGTATTTCGCTCTAAAAGGTATATTTATGCACAATTGATAGATGATACTGTAGGCAAAACTATTGCCTCGGTTGGTCCTAAGGACATAGAGCGAGCAAAGAAAACTAAGATGAATAAAACGCAGGCTGCTTTTGCGGAAGGTGAAATTCTAGCAGAGAAGGCTAATAAGCTTGGAATAAAACTTGCAGTATTTGACAGAAACGGTTATAAGTATCATGGTCGTGTCAAAGCTCTTGCGGAGGGAGCAAGATCAAAAGGGTTAGTCTTTTAAGCTATGAGAGATAGAACAGATGAAATTAAAGAATTTGAAGAGACGGTTGTTGAGATTAAGAGGATTTCTAAGAAAACTAAAGGTGGGAATACAATTAGGTTTTCTGCCTTGGTGGTGGTTGGAGATAGGAAAGGAAAAGTTGGTGCAGGCCTTGCCAAAGCAGCCGATGTCGCGTCTGCTATCAGAAAAGCAATCGATGCCGCCAAAAGCAGGATGATAGATGTCCCTTTGAAGGGGAACACTCTTGCTTTTTCTGTCACACAGAAATTCTCTGCGGCAAAGGTTCTGCTTAAACCTGCACCGGCCGGGTCAGGCATTATAGCAGGAGGGCCAATGAGAATAGTGCTTGAAGCTGCCGGAGTTAGAGATGCTGTTGGAAAATTTTTGGGTACAAATAATAAGACATCCAATGTCTATGCTACATTGAAAGCTCTTGAAAAAATATCGGAGATCAGTCGTCGGAAGGAGGCAATAAAGGTATGAATAGTCTGAAGGTTGTTGCACCAAGAAAAAAAAGAGTTGGAAGAGGATATGGAAGTGGTAAAGGTGGTCATACGACCGGGAGGGGAGCAAAAGGCCAGAAGGCGAGAGGAAAAGTAGGCGTCATTTTTGAGGGTTATAAGATGAAAAAATCTTTTATCAAGAGGCTTCCTATCAGGAGAGGAAAGTCAAAGTTTAGTCCCCATGACAAACCTCTTATTGTGAACCTAAAGCACCTGGAGATTTTACCTGAGGGGAGTGTTGTTGATGTTGATACGCTGGTGAAATATAGGATTGTTGATCGAAACGATGCTCTAAAATACGGTGTAAAACTGCTTGGGGATGGAGAGATATCGAAGAAATTGACAGTAGGTATTCCCGCTTCTAAATCCGCGTTGGTGAAGATAAAACAGGCGGGTGGGTCAGTACTTGAAGACAGGAAGTAAAGTAAAAAAAAATATAAGTTTGAAGTATATGTTTTCTTCGATAAAACAGTTTTTTTTGAGGGTTGTCAAAACTCCTGACATAAGAAGAAGATTGATGGTCACAGCCATTATCCTGGCTGTTTTTAGACTTGTCGCTCATATCCCCGCATCTGGAATTAACACAGATTCCCTAAGAGCTCTTTTTACTGGAAGTCCGCTTTTATCTTTATTAGATGTTTTCTCGGGAGGGACACTCGCAAATTTTTCAATTTTGGCGCTTGGTCTTCAGCCGTATATTAATGCATCGATAATATTGCAGCTTCTTACCTACGTCATACCCAGTCTTGAAGAACTCTCAAAAGAGGGCGAATACGGAAGAGACAAGATCAATCAGATCACTCGTCTTTTGAGTGTTCCCCTGGCGACGGCTCAAGCCTTTGGGATGTATACTCTTCTTCGGAGTCAAGGAGTGATTGGGAGCTTGGATACCATTTCATTAATTGCTCTGATAGTAACTATGACGGCTGGATCAATGCTTTCTGTGTGGCTGGGAGAACTAATTACAGAGTATGGTCTTTCAAATGGAATATCTTTTCTTATTTTTGCCGGTATAATAGCTAGGCTTCCAGTTGTTGCAGGACAATCTTTTACTGTAATCAATTCTGCTGACATTTTGAAAGTCATAGTTTTTGTCGTATCGGCAGTTGTCATTGTGGGAGTAATCGTGTTTATGAATGAAGCGACCAGGCAAATCCCCGTTAACTATTCCCGAAGGTTAGTCTCTGGGACGTCTTCTTCTTATCTGCCTCTGCGTCTTAATCAAGCTGGAGTAATACCGATAATTTTTGCGGTATCTTTAGTACTTATGCCGTCACTATTGACACAGTTTCTAGCAGGGGTCAACGACCCAAAGCTAAACCAATTAGCCTCCTTTTTCTTGAAGTATTTTAATCCCAATTCACTGCTTTATAATCTTGTATATTTTGGTTTGGTAGTTGGATTTACGTATTTTTATACTTCTGTAGTCTTTAATCCGCAAAAAATTGCCGAGGACCTGCAAAAGAGGGGAGGATTTATTCCTGGCATTAGGCCGGGGAGTTCTACAGCAAAATATCTAAGTTATGTCCTAAATAGGATAACTTTGGTTGGTGCAGTATTTTTGGGGATGATTGCAGTCTTACCCTCGTTTTTTCAAAACACCATTGGTATAGCAAATTTAGCTATTGGCGGTACGGGGATATTAATTGTTGTCTCGGTGGTACTTGAATTGACTCGAGATCTTGAGTCTAAGTTGGTTATGAGGCGATACGATACTTATTTGCGTAGCTGAAGATGAATATAGCTATTCTGGGAGCGCCGGCATCGGGGAAAGGAACTCAGGCTGAGATTATTGCTAGGAAGTTTGGTCTATATCACCTGCAGGCTGGCGCCATTGCAAGAGAACTAGCCAAGAAAGACAAGAGAATAAAGAAAATTGTTGAATCTGGAAAAATGATACCGCAGCAGGAAATGACTATGTATATTATCAACGTATTGAAAGAAAAAATGCCCGTGATGAAAAATATTCTTTTTGAAGGTTTTCCTCGCTTTATTTCACAGTATAAATCACTTGAGAGATTTTTGAAGAATGCTGGTGGTGGTATTGATAAGATATTTTCACTTGATATTGATGAGGATACCGCTGTCAAGCGAATTTCATCAAGGCTAATGTGTGAGAATTGTGAGCGGACTTATAATCTTATTACCGCTCCTTCACTGAAAGAAGGCGTTTGTGATACCTGCGGTAGAAAATTGACCAGGAGAAAGGATGATGAACCGGAAGCAGTCAGAAGACGTTTTAGGGATTATTACAAAAGTACCCATAAACTGATCGAATACCTCGATAAGAATGGTAAGTTGACAAGAATAAGAGCTGACCGCCCAATAGATGAAATATCGCGGGAAATAATATCAATTATCCAGTCCTCATGAGTCATAAAATAATTTTGAAAACCCCAAGTGAAATAAAAATAATGCAAGAAGGCGGAAAGAAACTGGCAAGGATTAAGGAACAGTTAAGGAACGCAATCAGGGTTGGAGCTAGAGCTTCTGATATTGATAAGTTGGCAAGTAGTTTGATTAAAGAGGAGGGAGGAATGCCATCGTTCAAGATGGTCAAAGGCTACAAGTGGTCGACATGTATTAATGTGAATGAAGGTGTAGTTCATGGAATTCCAAGAGAGGACGTAATCTTTATGAAAGGAGATATTGTAAGTGTGGATGTGGGGATGTTTTACAAAGGATTTCATACTGATACATCATTTAGTGTAGGTCTTGATACTGGTAAAGAAGGTGATCTTTTTTTAGAGGCAGGAAGGGAAGCTCTTAGAAATGCCATCTCAGTGACAACAGCTGGAAATTATGTATACGATATATCCTACTCTATTGAAAGTACTCTGAAGAGGTTTGGTCTCAGTCCAGTTCGGGATTTGGTTGGTCACGGAATAGGCAGATCTTTGCATGAGGAACCAGAGATACCATGTTTTACCTCTCTGCCGCGTGAAGATACTCCAATGATAAAGGAGGGGGCGGTGTTTGCAATTGAAGTGATGTATACAAAGGGGACTGCAGATTTGGTTTTAGAAAACGATGGGTGGACAATATCAACTAGAGATGGTAAAATATCAGCGCTTTTTGAGGATACAGTTGCAGTTACTGCCAATGGTGCAGTAGTACTCACAAGCTAAGTCAAAACTGAAGCTAAAGTAGCTTCAAGTTTTTTTGTAGTGAGATGAAAAATCAGGGGGATTTGACAAGTGTGAAGGGAGTTGTTGTTGAGAATTTGCCCAATACAATGTTTAGGGTAAAGCTCGATGATGGCAGGGTGATTTTGGCGAGTCTGAAAGGAACTCTTAGACGAAGATATGTAAGGATATTTCCTGGGGACAAGGTTATAGTAGAGATGACAAAATATGATGAGGATAGAGGAAGAATAAGACAAGTGCTTTAATTTATTTTTTTGAGATTATGAAGGTAGTAGCGTCAATAGAAAAAAGGTGCAAGGATTGTAAGTTTGTAAAAAGGAGAGGAATTTTATATGTAATTTGTAAAAATCCCCGTCATAAACAACGGCAGGGGTAAAAAAAGGATATGGCAAGAATAGCAGGCATTGATTTTTCTGACAATCTAAGGATTGATTACGCCCTGACCAGAATAAAAGGGATCGGGTGGACATTGTCTGAAAAAATTTTGAGTCAAGCAAAAGTTGATAAAAGCAAAAGAATTTCGCAAATTTCCCCTGAAGAAATTAGTCGGATATCCTCGGCACTGGAAAGTTATACTGTTGAGGGAGATTTGTTAAGGCAGGTCAGGACCAACATTACCCGTCTTAAGACAATAGGTGCCTACAGGGGCATAAGGCACTCAAGAGGCCTTCCTGTGAGGGGACAAAGGACAAGGCATAATGCGCGTACCAAGCGTGGTAAGAGAAAGACAGTAGGAGCGTTCAAGAAGGAAGTTTTGGCGAAAATGGCACAGGCACAGCAGAAAACTAAGTAAAATTTATGGCACTGAAAAAGAAAAAGACTAATAAAGAGAACGTAGAGAAAGGCAAAATTTTTGTCTCAGCAACTTTTAATAATACTATTGTTACAGTAACAGATCTTGAAGGAAATACCTTAAAGTGGAGTTCGTCAGGACATAGTGGTTTTAAGGGAACAAGGAAATCTACTCCCTATGCCGCAACTGTTGCTGTTGAACGGGCTGTAAAACAAGCGATGAGCGAACATGGACTTTCTGAAGTTGAAGTGTATATAAAAGGCCCAGGTCCAGGTAGAGACGCCGCACTTCGTGCAATACGTGCTTGTGGCTTAAGAATATCAATGATTGCGGATGTGACTCCAATTCCGCACAATGGACCAAGGCCAAAGAAGAAAAGGAGAGCATAATATGGCAAGATATATTGGACCAAAAGATAGGCTATCAAGAAGAGAAGGTTTTGACCTATTTGGCAAGGGGTCAAGGCTAACGCGTCTGAATGTCCCGCCGGGAATGCATGGGCCAAAGGGTACCAGAAAGCCATCTCAGTTTGGACGGCAATTAAGAGAAAAGCAGAAAGTCAAAAGAATGTATGGTGTTTTGGAAAGGCAGTTTAAAAAATATGTCGAGAATGCTTTTAAGAAAAAAGGGAATACGGGGGAGATGTTAATATCTCAACTTGAACGAAGACTTGATAATGTGGTATATAGACTTGGCTTTGCGCCTACTAGACAAGCAGCAAGGCAACTAGTTTCGCACAGGCATGTGCTGGTGAATGGCAGAAGGCTAAATATAGCCTCCTATCAGGTAAAGGTTGATGATGTGGTAACACTGTCTCCCAAAGCGCTGGAAATTCCTTATATTAAGAAGGTAATTGAGCAAGAAGATGTTAAAATTCCCGCCTGGCTTGAGAGAAAAGCTGCGGTTGGAAGGGTAGTTAGAATACCAATAAGAGATGATGTAGTTGAACCTATCTCAGAAAATGATATAGTTGAGTTTTATTCAAGGTAGGTTCTGGAAGGAGGTGAATTCTTATGAGTGATCCGATGTTTGAAACACAACAGATTGAAGAAAAAGATGGCAAATATGCCAAATTAGTCATTTCCCCTTTAGAAAAGGGTTATGGGCATACATTGGGTAACGCATTAAGAAGAGTTCTATTGGAGAGTTTACAAGGAGCAGCTATTACCAGTGTCCGAATATCAGGAGTGAAGCATCAGTTTTCGACCCTTAAGGGTATGAAAGAAGATATTGTTGATTTCCTTCTTAATTTGAAGAAGGTGAGGGTTCAATATTCTGGTGAAAAAAGCACGAAAGCAACACTTTCAGTAAAGGGTCCTGCGGAAGTTAAGGCTTCCGATATACAGACCGAATCGAATGTAGTAATTAAAAATCCTGATTTGGTTCTTGCAAACTTGGCGAAAGATGCCAAGCTTGAAGCAAGACTAGAGATTGAAGTTGGTTCAGGATATTCGCCAGCTGAAGACAGAAAAACTGGTGAAATAGGACTCATCCCTTTAGATGCATCTTTCTCACCAATTGTCAGAGTCAATTATAAAGTTGAGGAGACTCGTGTTGGTAGGCTGACGAACTTTGATAAGTTAATTCTTGAGATATGGACTGATGGGACGATAACTCCAAAGGAGGCATTAATCTCGGCAGCGAAGATTCTAGTCTCTTACTTTAATCAGATAGTATCACCCAAGTTAATGGAGAAAAAGGAAGAAAAAGAGACAGACGAGCTAGGAATTGTAGGGAAACTGTCTGTTGAGGAAATTGGTCTTCCAACGAGGGTTGCTAATGCATTGATAAAGGCTGGATACGAGACTGTCGAAGATTTGGTGCGAGCAAATCGTGATGAATTAGTTAAGGTGAGGAATTTGGGGGAAAAATCAGTCAAGATTATTGAAGCAGCTCTTGGGGAAAGAAGTCTATCTATTTCTGGATAGCATATTGCCATAGCTGCCAAGATGTAAGAGTGTATGAAAAAAAGAGTATTTGGAGTAAAGCTTTCTCGTGGAAAAGGCGCAAGGATGGCGCTTAGGAGGTCTTTGGTGAGATCGCTGGTATTGAATGGCAGAATAATTACTACCAAGGCGAAGGCAAAGTTTGTGCGCAGGGATATAGAACGACTAGTTAAGGATGCAATTGACGGCTCTTTGGCTAAAAAAAGGAAGATTTACTCCTTTTTAGCCAATGACCGAGAGATATCATCAAAGATATTTGAGCTTGCTAAGTCCTTTGGCTCACTAAGTAGCGGGTTTACTAGGATTATACCCTTAGGGCGAAGAAGGGGGGATAATGCTGAGACAGTGAGACTGGAGTGGAGTCAGAAACCAGACATTGTAGGTGAAAAGAAGAAGGATAAAAAACAAAAAGAGAAGACGGTTGCTCAGAAAGAAAAAAAGGATTTATTAGGTAAGACAAAGGCTAAGAAAAGTTTACCAAAGAAGTAAAGATTAAAGACATGAAGACCTTTCAGCCAAAAGGAAAAGAGATAAAGAGGAAATGGCACCTTATTGATGCTAAAGGCAAGGTGCTTGGAAGAATTTCTACGGAAATTGCAAAATTGCTAATGGGGAAGCATAAAGTTGATTACGCACCCCATATGGACATGGGCGATTATGTTGTAGTTATCAATGCAAAGGATATAGTGCTTACCGGCAGGAAGATGTCAAGCAAAGTCTATCGCCGACATTCTGGATATCCTGGAGGGTTTAAGGAGGTAAGTATTCAAAAACTTATGAGTGAGCACCCAGATAAGGTAATAAGAAATTCAGTTTATGGTATGATACCAACTAATAGGCTGACATCAAAAAGGATGGCAAGGCTAAAGATTTTTGTTGATGACAAACATCCGTACGCAGCTAAGTTCACAATAGTTGATACTAACAAATAATATGGTAAAAACAAAAAACAAAGGAGATTTTGTCTATGCAGTAGGACGCAGAAAAAACGCCTCAGCTCGTGTTAGGCTTTTTAAAGGCAAAGGTGAAAGCACAGCAAATGGTGTTTCGATAGATAAATATTTTCCAGGACCGGTCAACTACGATATATGGTCGAGACCATTTAGGGTTTTGGATGTTTCTGATCGTTATTATGTAAGTGCCAAAGTGGTTGGGGGAGGCAAGAAAGGACAAGTTGATGCAGTAGCTCATGCGATTGCTAAGGCACTTGTGAAGGAAAATGCCGAATTTAAAAAACCTCTTAGAGAAGCTGGTCTTTTAACAAGGGATGCTAGGATTAGAGAAAGGCGAAAGGTGGCAACAGGCGGAAAGGCAAGAAGGAAGAAACAGTCCCCCAAGCGATAATTGTCTAGTGTTTTCTTTCAAGTATAAATTCAGTCAAGACTCTCAAGTCGTCAACATAAGGCTTTTTCAGAAATCCAAGTTTTTCATCAAGAATTTTCGTAGCAATGGTTGTGAATTTTCTTGCTTTTTCCATTGCATACTGGATACTGCCAACGGAGTGCATTTTTGATATGATCCAATCTACTTCGCTCGGTATTTTTTCATCTCTTTTTTTAAGCATTATTTGAATGGCTTTTTCTTTGTCTTCCCCCTTAATATTCCGCATGAGATGTCCCAGGATGATTGTTCTTTTGTTTTCATAGATATCATTGCCTGTTTGTTTTTTCAGTCCGGAAAAAGTGCTGGTAAGGTCAAGCACATCATCAACAATCTGATAGGCCCTTCCCAGATTTCTACCAAAGTCAGTCAGGATGTCAATTTTTGCTTGATCGGCTTTTGCAATCGTTGCACCTAATCTCAAAGGTCCTGCTACGGAGTAGTAAGAGGTTTTCCCGTCTATTATAAAATAATAGTCCTCATCTCGAATATCAATTTTCTTACCGAGTGTTAATATCAATTCACTGGTTTGCCCAATTGCAGTGCGAGTCAGCATCCTCTGAAATTCGGTGAGTATCTGGATAGATCTTTTCTGATCGAGGACGCTGAAATTATCAATAAGAGCTTCCCACATAACAAGATGGAGGGCATTTCCAGCATTGACGGATAGCTCGTTGCCGTAAATTTTGTGGAGTGTCGGTTTCCCTCTCCTTTCCTGGGATTGATCTTCAAAGTCGTCATGTATGAGCAACCAATCCTCTGATATTTGCATAGCAGCTGCAGTATTAAGACATTCGTCAATTTCTGCCCCAAGGGACAAGGCAGTTAGAGTAAGAACTGTTGGCCTTAAATATTTACCCTTCCTCTCGGGGTAATCCAAAATCATCTTTTGATGGAAGTTTAAGAATTCTTTATGACGGGATCCTACTTGAAATTGGGCGGGCAGTTGGGGAATACGACTGACATAATCTTTGACTACAGGCCAGATGATTTGTTGGTATTTAGAAAGAATTTCGCTTGCTTTAGATATAGTTTTACTTTGCATGGTAGGTGAATTATAGATTTTATTTATTATATATGTAAGCAGGTTTTGTGATATAATTTTGATGTTTATGAGACCTGAACCAGTGCCAAGCCTTCCGAAGGGTACAATAGTCCCAAATCATATAGCCATAATTCTTGATGGAAATGGTCGGTGGGCAAGATCAAGAGGTCTTGCGGTAACTAAAGGTCACGAGGCTGGCGCCCAAGCTTTGAAAAGAGTTATTCGTGCGACCCGTGATTGGGGAGTTCATACCCTAACAATTTGGGGATTTTCAACAGAAAATTGGAAAAGGCCATATAACGAGAGAAGAAAAATTTTTGAACTTGTAAAAAAGACAATTAAAGAGAGTCTAGATGAGGCAAAGAGAGAAAACGTTCGCTTTGTCCATATAGGTAGAAAAGATAGATTGCCGGCTGAGTTGCTAAAGGCGATTGTAAAAGCCGAAAATGAGACAAGAAACAATACTAAACATATTTTGAATGTTGCCCTTGATTATGGGGGTCGCGAAGAGATACTTCAGGCAGTGAGAAGGATTGTAGAGGATAAGGTTCCTCCCGAAAAAATAGATGAGAAGCTTTTTGAATCTTATCTCTACACCACTAACCAGCCATACCCAAACCCAGACCTGTTTATTCGGACATCTGGAGAGTTAAGAACCAGTGGATTTTTGCCATGGCAGATGGTTTACACAGAATTTTATTTTGAGCCGGACCATCTTCCAGATATGACAGTTGAGAAAGCAAGAGCTGCAATTCTTGATTATTCAAGAAGAAGAAGAAGATTTGGTGCTAAGGATAAGGTTTTTCATTTCAAGTTTAACCCTCAGGTAATTGCCAAACTCGAATTGAACTGGTGGAGATTAAGGAAAATTCCGGAAGGGACTAGGTTTAGGGATTATGCTATACAACATATCAAAGAGCAGTTTGGACTGTCAAAAGAGCTGGCGCTTGAAGCGGCCAAATATATGACTGAGGCTATTGTCTCTGGAGAGCAAAGTAAGTGGAAGAAGGCTAAGATATCTCTAGGTAGATTTTACGAACTCATAAAAGGTGAATTAAAGCTTGCATTCGAACCTTCAATAGCGGCATCACTTGAAATAAAGCTTTGGCAGGATTTAAGCGACAAGGAGAACGTCCAGAGAGTTGTTGAAGTTGAAGATATAGCCAGAAGATATTATGCAGAGGTGTATAGGATTTCTCTTTTTCAAGCTTCTAAGGCAGCCCATCTTAGAGTGCTAGCCGCAGTTGAAAGAAATTTGGCAGAGAGAGGATATGGGGATGAACATTGGGATAGGGCTGAAGATTATCTGGAGAAGTTTTATAGCGCCCTAAAAGAGCGGATTGCCTAAGCTTACATTTCTATAATCCTGCAAGTATTTTCATCTGTAGTGTATATAGCAAAGCTTGACCTCTCGTAGAGGAGTTTTTGTGGGTTGATACCGCATATTGCTCCCGGGTTTGCAATTAATGTTTTACCATCGTTTCCAATAAATGACTGGTGGGTATGTCCGAAGAATATGGCGTCGAATTCGTTAGTTTTTAAAAGTAGTCTTGCGATGTTTGGATAGTGGGAAAAAGCTATTTTCTTGTTGTCCAAGGTGATATGGCCATATTCTTCAGAAGGTGAGAACCAGGTAAATCTTTTTCCTCCCCTTTTGACAAGGTTTGTCTGATCAGCGTCATTGTTTCCGAAGCATGCAAATACCGGGATGTTGGAAGTTTTTAAGACATCAACCGTAAAGGGCGAAGTTATATCCCCACACAAGATAATTGCCTCACTTCCCTCAAGCATGGAAATTGCTCTCTTGAGATTATCAATATGGTCGTGGATGTCTGATAAAATTGCAATCTTCACAAAATTTGCTTTTGTTCTCTTACATTGACCTTTATAGTCCTTACCAGCTGTATTCCTAGGGAAGCGACTCTAAAGCCAGTTGAGGATAAAAAACCCATAAGCATGAGGTAAAACCCGTAGTCTAGAGGTTTGTTTATGGCATCCTTGGACAATATCTCTTGCTCTAGGTTGCCCAATTGCTTACTACTGTCTGGAAGACTGATGGTAATTGGCTCAAAGTTAAAAATGTTTGGCGGAAGTGAGGCGCCGGTGAATGTTAGATATATTTTGTATGCAGAAAAAAGGATGATGGAAATGCCAATAGCCAGTAAAAAGTAGCCAGTTATTTTATTAGTGATCTCACTGTCCATGCATTTTATTATACACCGCTATCAAGCGGGTATTTTGGTGGATTTTGACTTTATACTGGGTATTGGGAGATGATAAAATACCTAGACGGGGTGTAGTTTAACGGTAGAATAGGCGCATGGGGTGCGTCTGGCGGCAGTTCAATTCTGCCCACCCCGACTAAGTGAGAAAAAGTTAGAACCGAATTTCACAAAGTCTAGCTCGGTTGCCGCAGGCAGCCTTGTATTCGTATTTTTTTACGCACGTGATTTTGTAATTATAAGCAACCACTTTTACTTGGCAGTTTCCGCATAACTTTTAACTATGTTTTCGGCTTCTGAGTAGATGTAGTTAAGATAATTTTCAGGTAACCAGGTATCAGGAGTTAACTCCCCTCTATTGTATTGGTTGATGACAGACTTGTAGAAGTTATTGCAATCAGTTTCTTTAGATTTATTATCTATGAAATTGTCGCAACGTAGTCGGTAAGATTGTGGTACTGAAAAGATAGCTACTTTGTCATTCTTATAGTTGGGGATAAGGTAATAATAGGATGAACCATGACTCCCTTCGTTTGAAAATTTAATAATTTCTTGGCCAGATTTTGTATGATCCCAAATTGATATTACCTCTGCTGATGAAGTAGTATTGTTGAGAACCCAGGCTTTTTTTCGTAGATTAAAATTTATATTGCTTACCTGACCAAGAATATTAACAGAATTAATACCTTGCAGTAACCAAAAGTAGGCTTTGGGCGGGTAGTCGCTATTGGTAGGATCTAAAGTTAAGGATAATAAACAGCCAGCTTGGTTATTTGTTAAACTACTGCAGTTCGAGTTTGTTGTAATTACATAATTTTTAGGATATTCGAATGAAAGACCATACCTAGCATTTTTATATGTTTTTAGATTTCCGTCTTGCTTGTTTGTAGGAGCTACGACAGGTGATGCCCCAGTTGTAGCTGTGGATGTTGGTAAAATTTCAGTGGGTTGAGTTTTTCGAAGCTCACTTCTTCCTAAGTAATAACCGCCCACTCCAAAAACTAAAAAACAAACCAGAATGATTGTCCCAAGAAATAAATGGTTTGTTTTGGGTTTCTCAGGGATTTGTACTGATTGATTATTATGATCTTGTCCAACTTGTTGGATATTTTGGCTATCTATATTAATTTGATTTTGCATATAGACCTCTTTGGATAAGTATAGCGTAGTTTCGCGTTTCAAGTACGATGACCTCATATTCATTTTAAAATTTGTAAGTACACCGGGAAATAATCTTCGGTCTTTTTAACGGTTATCTTGGGGTAAATTTAGAAAGGTCTTTGAGTACGACGAGTACAACTAGAGTAGTCATCCAGGTTGCTGGGGTTCTTTAAAAATTTTTATGTCTTCTTTTGAATTTTGTATTACAAAAACTCATTTGATCCGACACCGGAAGCGGAAACACAAAGATGCATAGCCTAAGAATGACATAGCAAGGAGGAGGTAGTGCTTGTTGTGTCTAACCACTTCTATAGGAGGATACCTTTGAGGTCTGAGGTAATAACCAATTTACGGAAGAAAGAGAGTTGAAGAATAGACGATCCTTGCGATGTTTGACTTGACCAGTCGGGATAAGATTTACGGAGTAAATGGAATCGATTATATCAATCTCTTCTTGCTTAGTTGCTTTAGCTCTTATTTGGCAAATTTAGCAATCTGGTCAATGGCGTTTTGATTAAGTACACCAAAGTGACCACTGCCATCACTTTCAAAAAATTGACTATTTTCAGTAAACTTTTAAGCTCTCTACCTAAAGTTGCGGGCATCAGATTATCGGATTTTCCTGAAATAATTAAAGTTTTATTGTCAAAATTTTTTAGCAATGCGGTATTATCGATTCTCTCCATCATATTGGCAATTTCCCTACAACTCTTAATAGTCATTTTTGACACAGCTCTGAGATTCTCCCTTCTATCTTTCTCGTAACTCCACTTTTCATCAATGTTGGCGAATGGCGAAATCATTCCATAAAGGAAATAAAGTATTCTTTTTGGGAAAATACTTATTATTTTTGACGGTTCTGGAAATAATCGCCAACGTACTATTCTCAGCAGCAGTTTGAATGAGAGTGATTTGGGCCTAAACTTTGCGCCAGTGGCTATAAATATTAGCTTGCAATTAGGAAACTGATTAGAAATATACGGCAATAGTAGGCCTCCTATGGATACGCCTATTATCAGGCTAATCTTCTTGCCAGTAATTTCTTTTTTGGATTAAGGATATAATGTTTTCTGGGTTGATTTTCGAATCGGTTTCGAATATTTTGGGAACAATTGCCTTGTAACCGAGCCTACCAAGAAGCCTATATAGTGGATGATCTTTATTAACTGGCGATGGCCAAGCATGGATTATTAGGGCATATCTATCCATATTATTTTCTATTATCGCATAGTATTTAAAAATAAATTACGCCCCCGATTATTAAACTATCGGGTTACCTGTAGATGCCTTATTTTTTGCTCGGCTTTTCTAACCATTCGTAGCGACGTCCTATATAAGATATATAGATCCAAGCCCAAACTTGCGTGTTCAGCATAGAAGATATCAAGCCTAAGTCTTTTAAATATGTTTTTTCTATCTGGATTTATAGCTGAATTTAAGGAAAATAGTCCAGGAATTCCACTAAAGTAATCTTTTTCCCAACGCTCATAGATGTTGGGCTTGTTTTCTTGGATAATCTTGAAGCCAGATGCAGACATGATTCTAATATCAACAAGTGACAATTTACCCCCCTCCAGATAAAAGGGACAGTATCAAGAATGAACTGAAAGGTAGCTCAAACATTGGCGACATGGCTGGAGTTATTAATAAATACTTTTCTTCCCAGTCTGTGCAGACAGCAGTTTTTAATGCTTCGCAAAAAATGATGGAGGAATATATTCAGTCAATTTTGCCAACATTATCGGCGCATCAAATAGAGGAGCTGGAAAAGATTGCTCAGGATACGCAAGCTTTTGCAAATATGCGTAAGGACTAAGTTCCCCAGGCTGGATTTAATTTAGAACCTTATCTCTGAACTTACTTTCGGGTTTACCTTTTGCCGCACTTAAATAAAAGAAGGTTACCCTGCTACTTAAATTGTATTTTGGTCGGGAAGATGATTAAATTTATGCATGAGCACTACCCTTGATAGAAGAAAAAGGTACCTTCAGATTGCCTTAAATAGTTCTCCTTCAGAGGCTAGGGAGATTGTGGGTTCTCTGCCCCAAAGTGACAGAATATTACTTGAAGCAGGAACCCCTCTTATCAAGCAATTTGGAATAGAATGCGTCCGTTTTATCAAAGATCTAAGGCCACAAAGTTATGTGGTAGCTGATCTGAAAACAATGGATAGGGGTGAGACTGAGGTGATTTTAGCAAAACAAGGCGGAGCATCGGCCGCTGTCTGTCTTGGACAAGCACCAGTGGAGACAATCAATTCATTTATCCAATCCTGCGAGAAATATGAACTTGATAGCATGGTTGATATGATGAATGTTGAGGCGCCGATTAAGATTCTGCGTAAACTTAAAAAACAACCAACGGTTGTGATTCTTCACCGCGGCGTAGATGAAGAAGCATTCAATCATGATAAACCGATTCCCTACATTCAGATTAATAAGGTTCGCGCGACCTTTGATGTTTTAATTGCAATTGCAGGGGGAGACACCGTTCGTGAAGTCCAAAGAGCAATTTTCAACGACGCAAACATTGTAGTAGTTTGGAAGGAATTCTATCAATCCACGTCTCATACTGCCGAGATAGCGGGGGAGTTCTTGAAACAGATTAAATAATCATTTATGCCCCATCAAATTTTTCAATCCCTGGAGGACCTCTGTAGGAAGTGCAAAAATTACGGTATTTGAAGGATTTGCTGTAGTTGCTTCAATAGTTTGAAGTGTTCTCAACGATATTGCGCCACTTGATGCCATCTTTTCCATTGCTTTCTGCAAATTTTCCGAAGCTGCCAATTCTCCTTGAGAGCGAATAATTGTCGCTCTTCTTTCCCTTTCTGCTTCAGCTTGCTTTGCCATGGCTCGTTTCATATCTGCAGGGAGTTCAATATCCTGAATTTTGATTGCAGTAACATCAATTCCCCAGTCAATGGTTTCTTTGTCGACAATTGCTTTTATCTCGTCGGCAATTTTTTGCCTCTCGGTAAGAAGAGTATCAAGTTCTACTCCCCCTATTACATCTCTTAGGGCAGTTTGGGCATACTGTGTTACCGCATATCCATAGTCTTGAATTTTTAGTACTGCATCTTCCGGCTTTGTAACCTGAAAATAGACAACTGCGTTTATACCAACTGGGACATTATCCTTTGTAATAACTTCTTGTTGGGGAATATCTGAGGTTGTAATACGGATATCAACTTTAATTAAACGTTGGAGGACTGGAATAACTATACGAAGACCCGGCTGAAGGGTATAGGAATATGAGCCAAGGGTAAGTACTATTCCTCTCTCGTATTGGTCTATTACTTTCAAGCTTGATAAAAGAACCAAAAGGCCAATAACTAAAAGCGATAATGGCGATCCTAGCATATTAACTCATATTAACATATCCATGAAATGTCAACAACATCTATAGTTAGAGCTCCTCTGATGTTATTATTGCTATCTAGTTAGTGCTGTGAATGTAGTTTTATAGGACACGGAGTTTTTCCACTTTTCATTAAGTTGTATGATCTGTGGTGTTGCAAGGTATGTATAGTATTGATAGAGCTTGATGCGGGGTCACAAGTTTCTAGGGAGGTGTCCCTATACTTAATTACTATATAGTAATTAAGTATCTGGAGAATGGTAGATTTGGGCAAAAGATAGGTAAAATTCAAAAGTTAGGTCACTTTCATCTACATGGACGGATGGAACAGCAAAGATTGAATAGTAGACCTTGAGGCATTAGTTAAATTGGTTGGTGGGTTGGTTCTTTAGGAAGACTTGTGCTTCTGGGGAGATCTCTTGATCCCTCTAATATGTTTAGCGTATTCTCCACGGCTTTGATCCTTTGATCAAACTTACCACCTTTGGGGAATGACCACATCTCAAGTATTAACGGCCCATTAAAATCAGTGTCATTGCTGACTTGTTGATAAAACTCTTTTAGATAGCCTTTCACAGAATCTGGTGTGTCCGGATATAAGGGCATTGCCCCAGTACCCTTGACAAAAAATTCTTCGCGAGTATCACCCGGAATTGCCACACTGAAATGTATGGCAACAACACCACGAGGTGCCTTCTTGGATTTTTCGTAAGTTTTAAAAATTGATTCCAGTGAGTTTGTTGAGATTACAGTGTGTGAAACGTCAAGAACAATTCCAGCCTCCAGTCTATTGGCTATGCTAATGACTTCTTCTATCTCCCAGATAAAATATTTTGATTCCTTGAGTCTTCTAAAATCAGGCTCTATTCCCATCGAAAGGTTGCTTGGCCGTCTGGTTATACATTGTGCTGCCCATGGGTGAACGACCACTCTATTTACCCCAAGTTCCAAAACCAAGTTCACCACCTTAGACATATCATCCTTAACAGTTCCCAACATAAAGCGTGCGATAAAAAAAGAAAACAGAGCGTATTTTAACGCAGTGACCGGGGTATTATCTCTATACTCATTTTGCCCTTGAAGTATAGCGTCAATTACACTTCTATGAATTGGGCTATGGATTTGCAAGACCCTCGGGGAAAGCGCTTTGAGTCTTGGGAGGTAGTTTTCGCTCCCCACCCTATAAATAAGTTCAATTCCAAGTCCAAGTTTTTTAGCAGCTG
>QZGF01000002.1_pt1 | contig 62827 bp, 50 predicted proteins | sample 1990021 | NCBI WGS metagenome assembly QZGF01 (sample SAMN10076523, study PRJNA491371) | Subsurface metagenome, whole genome shotgun sequencing project. | isolation source: subsurface fracture fluid from borehole BE326-BH2 | place: South Africa: Beatrix Gold Mine | collected 2015-06-18 | reverse complement strand
TGAAATTATCTCGTCTGCAATGTGGTCAGCTACCCTTTGGTCAACACCTTCATAATGTCCACAGATAAGTATTAGGTGATTTAGTTTTGAGAGTTCTAAAGCTTTTTGTTCGTTGTAGACTGACCCAGATGGAGAAAGTAGAATTACTTTTTCTTTATGTCCACCTTTCTTAAGCTGTTTTACGGCATTAAAAATTGGCTCAACCATCAAAACCATTCCTCTACCTCCTCCAAACGGTCTATCATCTACAGTCTTGCGTTTGTCGTTTGCCCAATCTCTTAGATTATGGATGTTTATTCGCACAATGCCCATCTCTTTTGCTTTCTTTATAATTGAGGTATCAAATGGGCCAACAAACATTGAGGGAAAGATTGTCAATATATCAATTTCCATTAACCCTAAATTATACTATATATAAGATGTGTTTATTGGGTCTAAAAATAATAAAATGTTTTTGATGGATTGAAAGTGTGTGTTTCAGCCAATTTCCAAAAACACATTTTGGGTGTAAAATATCTGGGTTTGTGATATGAAAAATAAAGCGAAAGGAAATATTTTCAATAGGATAAAAAGAAGGCATATTATTTTGATCATTGCTGTCTTAGTGGGTTCGGTTGTAGTTTGGCAAAGAGCTGGATCCCGTGATAAAACTGTTACAACAGGGGAGGTAAAAAGAGGAAATGTATACGAGGAAATGGTTTTGTCGGGAAAGATAAATGCGGATGAATATGTGTCCTTATCTTATCCTGTAAGTGGTAAGGTTGCATGGGTTGGTGTTAGAGAAGGAGATAAGGTCAAGAAGGGGCAAGCGCTTGGCAAGCTTGATACAGTGTCACTCAACGCTGCATATCAGCAGGCCCTAGCCAATCTGCGAGCGGCTGAGGCGACGGTTGAAAACGTCCATGACCAAGTCAAGGATAATGATAATGATGAGACTTTTGCACAGAAGGATACGAGGACAACCGCTGAAGTAGCGAAGGACAAAGCTTACGAAGCAGTTAAAATTGCACAGGATAATCTAAGGAATGCAACTATATATTCACCCTTTGATGGAATAGTAACTAGTGTTTCTGCACCTTTTGCAGGGATAAATGTTGTTGCTGGTGAAAAGCATTTTGAGGTTATTAATCCCAAGACAATATATTTTGAAGTTATTGCTGATCAGACTGAGGTGGTGAGACTTAAAGAAGGTCAGAAAGCTTACATCATTCTAGATGCTTATCCCCAAGAAGAGATGACTGGGACTATATCGTTTATCAGTTTTACTCCGCTCCCTGGTGAGGTTGGGACATCTTATAAAATAAAGATAAATTTTACAAGTGGCATTGACTTGGACCTTAATAAGTTTCGAGTTGGTATGGGTGGGGATGTCAAGTTTATTTTGTCTTCCGCTGAGAATGTGCTTTTTCTTCCTTCGCGTTTTATCAAAAGTGATAGTAACGGAAAGTATGTTAACTTAGGCAAGAGGAATAACAAAGTTTATGTAGAGACAGGTCTTGAAGGGGAAGATGTTGTAGAAATTAAGTCTGGACTCAAAGAGGGGGATATTGTTTACAATTAGTTTTTTATAAGGTCAGGTCCCAAATGAATATAATCAAGCTTCAGGATGTATGTAAAAGTTATTACCTGGGAGACGCTGAGGTAAAGGCAGTTTGTGGAATAAATCTTGAGATCAAAGAGAAGGAGTATATCGGAATTTTAGGATCTTCTGGTTCTGGGAAGTCAACTCTTATGTATCTAATAGGACTTCTTGAGCAACCAAGTCGAGGAAAAATTTTTATAGAAGGAAAAGATGTCTCCAAAATGGATGATGATGAGCTATCGAAGATTAGAAATAAATTTGTAGGATTCGTGTTTCAGCAATTTAATCTGATAAATCGATTTACAGTATTGGAAAATTTACTTCTTCCTGTCAAGTACTCAAAACAAAAGCTTGATTTTAATCCCCAAGAACGTGCTGAAGAGCTTCTTAGACGTTTCGGAATTTTTGACAGGCGTAATTTCTTTCCGAATAAGATTTCAGGAGGACAGCAGCAGCGCGTTGCAATTGCTAGAGCACTTATGATGAAACCAAAGTTAATTTTAGCGGATGAACCTACTGGGAATTTGGATAGCAAAACGGGAGGTGAAATTTTGGATTTGATGGAAAGATTAAATGATGAGTTTGGTGTTACAGTTGTGATAGTGACTCATGAGAAAGACGTTGCTGAGAGGACAAGAAGGAAAATATACATTAGAGATGGAATAATTGTTGACAGATATACATGAATATAGAAGAGCTTTCACATCTTTTTAAGGCTGCTATCTTAGATTTCAAAAGGAATAAGGTGAGAACCTTCCTAACTTCACTGGGGATTATGATTGGAGTTTTATCCGTTGTTATGCTTATAGCGCTTGGGATCGGATTAAAAAATTATATAGCTAACCAGTTTGAGAGCTTGGGAGCAAAGTTGGTGATAATATTTCCAGGAAATGTGTTTTCCGAAGAGGGGGGGTTAGGTGGAAATTTCGGTGCTGGTTTTGCGGGTGGAGTTAGATTTGATGAAAAGGATGTCAATACACTCAAAAAAATTTCTGAAGTTGATTATGTAGTACCTGTTTATATAAAGAGTTCTATTGTTGAGGCAAAAAGCACAAAGAAGTTATCTTCAGTGATGGGATCTAGCGAGGACATCTTTGAGGTATTAAATTTGGTCATTGAGAAAGGAGAAAAATTTGATAAGGCAGATGTTGCTAGAAAAGCCAAAGTGGCTGTTTTAGGAAGTAGCATAGCTGAAGATCTTTTTAATGAACCAGGCTTGGCCATTGGGGAGATAGTTCGTTTTAGCAATCAGAGATTTGAGGTTATCGGCGTTGCACAAAAAAAGGGTGACCGGGACATAGACTCGGCTGTTATTGTTCCCTACAGCGCGACATTTGGCAGTATAAATCCTGATAAGAAGTTTTTTACTATTTATTTAGGAATTAAGGATGACCAAGTAGTAGGTATTGCCAAAGAAAAAGCAAGAGATATTTTACTAAAAAGATATGAGAAAGACGAGTTTTCAGTTACTGAACAATCACAAATTTTATCGACTGTGAACCAGATATTTAATATATTAAATGGCGTCCTTGTGGCAATCGGATCAATATCCCTGCTTGTTGGCGGAGTGGGAATTATGAATATCATGTACGCGACTGTGACTGAAAGAACAAAGGAGGTTGGCATAAGAAGAGCTGTTGGTGCTACCAAAAAGGATATTTTACTTCAATTCTTGACAGAGTCTGTAGTCCTTTCTGTGTTTGGAGGACTGAGCGGATTGTTGTTTGCCATTGTTTTAGTAATTTTGATACGCCCCTTTTTCCCAGTGGCAATTAACGCCTTGGCTGTGATGATAACATTGGGAATCAGTAGTGCGATTGGAATATTTTTTGGAGTCTTCCCAGCACGTCGTGCTGCAAACCTTCCACCTATTGAAGCGATAAGATATGAGTAGTTCGGGTGCTTAGAGGTTATTTTGTTCTTCTAAAAACCAATTAGATTTATGTGAGTAAAAGCCAGTACTGGTATTAATTATAGAGAATAAGTTTTGGCTTTATTCAGGATTTAGGTTGTGTAAATGAATGACTATTTCTTCACTTAATTACTATATAGTAATTAAGTGGCTAGAACTCCATTTTAATTTTCCTTATTTCTTTCTCTCTTTTGATCTTTCTTCTAAATCTGTCAGGGGATTTAAGTGAGCCCTTTATTGGTAGATCAAATAAGTCCAGAATCTCTTGCCACAGTACCTGTACAGCTTGCTTTTTGAAGATACCGTTGATTATGGGGTGCAACCCTTTTCCATCATATTTTATCTTTAGGCTCATTTTAGCTATGGTTGGGGGACTTACTTTTAGGATTCTACTTATGCTTTGATAGTCTTGTTTATTTGCAAGCATTACCATAAGTGCTAGTCTTTTGGCAAACATAACTTTTTCGGTTGGGGAGAAAAAATCCTCTACGAAAGATCTTATTTTCCCTCTATCTTTCATATCAGCCAGCGTTGAGATAAACAGACCAAATACCCTTTCCCAAATGTCTTTCCTTAAGGGGATGTTGCCAACCTTGGTCATACTTAAATACTATATAGTATTTAAGTATTTTGCAATAGATATTTGAGATTTGTCTTTTTAGGTTTTTGGGAAAACTCCAGAGAGTGGTTATTAGAAGATTTTTTGATTGAAGATCAATCTTTTAGCTTATTGATCATTCTTATTGTATTATACCTTGGAAATCTGCTACGATTTGGGGTATGGAAAAAATTGTTGTTGTGATGCCCGCATGGAATGAGGAAGAAAATATATCTCGGATGATTGAGGAATTGGTAGATAAAGAATTTCCCAAAATTCCCGCCGAAATGCACCTTTTGGTGGTGGATAATTATTCAAAAGACAAAACGGCACAGGTTGTTCAGGATGCCGCAAAGACTCGTAAGAATGTTCATATCATTGAACAGGGTGATAAGTCTGGATTGGGTTGGGCTTATGTTAGGGGTTTTAGGTACGCGGTTGATAAGCTAGGAGCTGATGCGGTGATGGAAATGGATGCTGATTTTCAGCATCCACCGAGATTTGTTAGACCTATGGTTGAGGCGTATCTTAATGGTGCCGACTATGTAATAGGATCTCGTTATATTCCGGGAGGGTCAGTTCCAAAAGAGTGGGATTTCTCAAGGAAGTTTGTAAGTTTTGCAGGAAATCTCTTCATACGTTTGGTTCTTCTTAAGCCATCAATTCACGATTTGACCACGGGTTTTAGATTAACACGGGTAAAGGGAGTCTTGGATAAAATATCTCTTGAAGATCTTATGGAGCTTGACAGGTTTGCCTATAAGGTTGATCTTTTGTACCAGAGTATTAAGAACGCTAAGAAGGTGGTTGAGGTACCTCTTGAGTTCGCACCGAGAATTGCTGAAAAGTCTAAGTTCAATGCCAAAGAGATGATTTCGACTTTTAAGTTAGCAATAATAATTGGAATAAAAGATAAACAAAGGTTTATAAAATTTGGGATTGTTGGATTTATTGGATTTATAGTGAATTATATAGGGATAGAGGTCTTTAGAAGGACGACGTTTGTACAGGAATTGGCGCTAGCATCTGGCGGACTTAAGAATATTGCAGGGCTAAATATTTTGACCACTCCATCATCATGGTCTGCAGCTTTAGGTGCTGAGATGGCAATTATCTCTAATTTTTCCCTAAACAATATCTGGACATTCAAAGAAAAAAGATTAACCAAGGTTTCCGAGATAATTCCCTCTTTCCTAAAGTTTAATCTAACATCTGTTGGAGCTGTGATTATCCAGTTTATAGTGATTGGCTTTTCTGTACTTGTTTTTGGTGATACCAGTTTGGTAAGGCTTGCCTCTTTGGTATTTGCAATAATTTTCTTGATAATTCCCTACAATTATTCAATGTATAACCTTTTTATTTGGAAGACGTGGAAGTTGCCTTGGAAAGTTGGCAAACATTGATCAGAAGTTGCTTCTATGGGTCTTAATAAATTTCCGGTAAATAATGAGCTTGAATTTAATAAGTTTTTAGTGCGCGAGTACTTAAGGCTTGGCAGCGTGGACGAAGTCCTTCGTATCCATCGTTTCAATATCCCAATTTCTTATTCACAATACCATAGGATTCTTGATAAATGGGGGATAGTGAAAGCGGCTGGTCCAAACAGCAAATTGAGTGAGGTTATTAATTTTCTGGCAAGGATGGTTGAGGAGAGTGTTCCGTTGGAAAAGCTTTATCGAAAGATGCCCAACTCTTTTATGACCTCAGCAGTGACACTCTATCGAATATTGACATACATTAAAGAAGGAATCACCCGGAGGATTGGAACGGGGCTTATAATTTCTCCTTTTGGCCAGCAATCTAAGATCTTGGTAGGTAGGGATGTGTCCACTCCCAGGCAGGAATTTGGTAAGTCTTATGGATGTTTTTCACTGCCAATGGGATTTTCAAAAATTAGTGATTCCCGTGAGAATGCAATAATGAGAATCCTGCAGCAAGAAGTCTTTGCAGACCTGGCTGTTGAACGAAAAATTCCCGCTTCCATAATCCCCGTGCGCCCCAAGCCGTTTCTCTTTCTTGACATAGCTGATGTGAGGGTTGAAGTATTTAATATCTCCTTACCCAGGAATTTATCAAAGATCGAATCTTTTTCAAGCTATAAGCTTACAGACTTTAAGTTTATTGATATTGGTGAATTTGATGAGTTAGAGCCAAAAGTAAGCTTTAGAAGTGGAGTGGCTGAAGCTATTCAAAGTTATAAAAAATATCTGGAGCTGCGGAGAAAAGGGATAGTTTTCAATCCCCTGCAAGTTAGGTCAAAAATCAATTATCATTTTTCTCGCTTTGTACATCCTTAATGCTTGGTTGGGGGGCGATCCTATTCCGAGAAAAGGAATTACTATTTAGAGTTTGCCCCCCACAGGTTTGACAAATGGCCCTTGGTGGAAACATTTTTGTCTCACACACGGGGCATTGTGACCCAGAAAGTCTATAGAGAGCGTCTCTCATTCTCCAAAAACGGGGTATTTCCATAATGATCTTCTTCTCTTGGCCGTAGTGGCCCTTCTAGCAATTCCTTAATTTCAAGAAGTGTTATAGTGAGCTTAGGGTAACGCTTAACTAGTTCTTCGCCATGTAGTGACACTACATTTTTTGGCTCGGGTCTACCATTTATTCTGCCAATGAAGTCAGGGAGAGTAGCCATCAATAGCATCTTATATTGGGAAAGTTATCAAATACTATCAAGATTACAAGAAAGGTCGCCAGTCTGGTATTGGCATGACATTTTGTGAGATGAAGGCGAGGGAAAATAGATAAATAGGAATAATTATAACAGCCATCAAGACTTTAAACTGTCTTTTTGTGAGAGTTTCTGAAAATCCAAAGAGAATGAGAGGTGCAAGAGGAAGGGAATAACGGATGATGTCGCGGTGGGAGACAAAAATTATGCTTAAGAAGAATGTAGCTGCAAAGATCCCGTATTCGTATTCCTTTTTCTCAAATAGCTTGATTATTCCTGCAACACTAAAAATATACACAAGTATTACCTCCTCGAGCCAAAATGTATTTACCCAAGGTTGGCTATAATTAAATATCTGAAATGGGGGGAAAAAAAGATGAATATTGTCCCCCGAATTAAAGTAGGCAAAAAAGTTTCCAAATGTTTTTGAATAAAGTGCAAAAACACAAAAGAGTGAAACAGGGATCAAGAGAATGGGGGCTTTGGGTATGAGCTTTGGGAACTGGCTTTTGTGGCTTTCTGCGGCAGTTTTTATTGCATCGAACCCCAAAAATATCAAGTAGGATGCAAAAAGCAAAATTCCCGGGGATTTTGTCAGTTGAGCAAATACCCCAAAGATCGAGCTTAAGAAGTACTTTTTGTTTTTGAAGAAATAAAGTGAGGCGATTATTGAACCAACAAAAAGAGGCTCGGGCGACCCCACTGAACGAACCACTAGCCAGCGGGCAGGTAAAACCGAAAAGACAAGTAACATCCATAATATGTCCTCTTTTTTTACCTCTTTCTCTATCAGCTTATAAAAAAAGTAAAAGGCAAACACTGATGACATGATTGTTGTCAAAAGCATCGAGTAGGGGTAGTTGCCAATAAACGAGAAAAGGCGAATAAGTAGCGGGAAAAGAGGGAAGTGTGCGGCATAATATTCAACCGGAAGGGATATCGGATAGGCTGACCTAATAGCATCCGTGTTGTAGAGGGTCTTTGCAATTATTATGTATAAAGGTCCATCATAGTTGGCAACTATAGTTGCTAGGCCATCTTTTCCCAAAGGAATTTCCCAGAATTTTTCAAGTCTTAAGATGAATGGCAACCAAACAATAATTACCGGCAGTATAGAAAACGCCAGGATTGCAGAAAGAATCTTTAACCTTCCCATCTTCTTTAAGGTAAATGATACCTTTAATAATGGGTGTAGGCAATATGGGTGGGTGGAAAGGTGACAAAAGTTTGTGCTAGACTTGCAAAGCAGTTGTTTTTGGCAAATAGCATATGAACCAAAAAGTAATGATAGATGAGATTTCTGTTTTTTTCCCTGCCTATAACGAGGAGAAGAACATAAAAAAAACCGTACTATCTGCTAAGAAAGTATTGGAAAGAGTTGCTGGGAAGTGGGAGATTATTATTGTGGATGATGGATCTACAGATAGTACTCCTATTATTGCTGATAGACTAGCATCACTGGACAAAAGAATCAGTGTAATTCACCATAGACCTAACCGCGGTTATGGCGGTGCATTGAAATCGGGTTTCCATAAAGCAAAGTATGAATGGGTTGCGTTTAGTGATTCTGATGGACAGTTTAATTTTTCGGATTTAAGTCTTTTTATAAATAAACAGAAAGAGACTGGTGCAGATTTGGTTTTAGGGATAAGGAAAAATAGAGCAGACCCATTTTTTAGGAAGCTCTCAACTTTTATCTGGTCGAAAGTCTTACCCCGTATTCTTTTTGGGCTTCGGGTCAGGGATTACTCGTGTGGTTTCAAGTTGGTTAAAAGGGATGCTTATAGAAAGTCCCTTCCTCTGGTTGGAGAAGAAAAAGTTACTCAGATTGAGCTTTTGGTGAAATGCCAAAGAAGCGGCTTTAAGTTTGCTGAAGTTGAGGTGGGTCACTATCCAAGGATATATGGGCATCAGACAGGAGCTGATCTTAAGGTCATCCTTCGGAGCATCAGGGATCTTCTCAAACTTTGGTGGATATTAAGAAAGTGATTTTATGTACTTATCTCGTCTAAAAAAATTTATTGGTAAGAACAAAAGCGAGGTGTTTATTCTGGCTTTGATTCTTCTTTTGGGTGCAGTCTTAAGACTTTATAGGATAGATGAATATATGACTTTTCTGGGGGATGAAGGTAGGGACGCTATTATTGTTAGACGCTTCCTTGTGAATTTTGATCCTATACTAATTGGGCCTGGGACTTCAATTGGAAATATGTATTTGGGACCTCTTTATTATTATCTTATTGCTCCCGCACTTCTTATTGCAGGTTTTTCTCCTGTGGGACCATCTGTCTTTGTTGCGTTGCTTGGGGTCTTGACAATTGGGCTGGTATGGTTTTTTGCTAGGATATTGTTTCCTGTTGGCAGCCGCAGCATTAATGTGGGAGCGATTGTTGCTTCTTTGATGTACGCAATTTCACCTATTGTGATTGTCTATTCCAGATCCTCTTGGAATCCCAATGTAATGCCATTATTTTCACTCCTTTGCATTTATGGTATATGGAAATCCTGGTCAAGTTTAGACTATCGATATCTGATCCTAGTTGGAATATCATATGCTTTTGTACTCCAGTCGCATTACTTAGGGCTTCTTCTTGCACCAACACTTTTTGTTTTTTGGATACTAATGATTATCAGAGTATTGGGTGTGGGTAAGAATAATTTAGGTAAGGAAGGCAGGAAAGCCTTAACGTACTTTTTTGCTGGCCTTTTAATCTTTCTTTTCCTCATGTCCCCGCTTGTTATATTTGACATAAGGCACGGTTGGCAGAATTTTTCCGCGATTAAGAAGTTTTTCATAGAGAGGGAGACCACTGTTTCAATTAAGCCCTGGAAAGCGGTCCCTAACATGTTTCCCATTTGGAAGGATGCATTTATTACAAGGATTGTTGCTGGAAAAAATGTAAAGGCTGGGTTATGGGTTTCATTTGCGATGTTTGATTTAGTGATTCTTTATTTTGTTAGATATTTTAAAGCTCTTGTGAATATTGTCAGGGGAAAAGCTTCCACTGGGGATGGAGGCATGTTTATTTCCTCGTTGTTCTTGCTATCGTTATGGATATTTTTTGGAATTTTGGGTTTAAGTCTTTATAAGCAGCATATTTACGACCATTATTTTGGCTTTATGTTTACAGCTCCATTTATTCTTTTTGGTGGGCTTTTTGGATACTTATGGAATAAGTTTGGGTTGTTGACCAAGACTTTACTTTTGATTGGATTGTTTGCCTGTCTTTATTTGAATCTTATTGAAAATCCATTAAAGTATCCCCCAAATAGGCAAATGCAAAGGTCACAGGTTGTGGCCCAAAAGATTGGTGAGGAATCAAATGGAAAGAAGTTCAATTTAGCAGTAATTGCTGAAAGAAATTATGAGGATGGGTACCAGTATTTTCTGGAAAAAGATGGTTACCCGGTGTATGACATCGATCCGCTTAATCTTTCCGATACAATAGCAGATCAGTTATTTGTTGTCTGTGAAATGGAAGCTAATAGGTGTGATCCAACGCATTCAGCAAAAGCAGAAATAGCAAATTTTGGATGGAGTAGAATTGAGGCACAGTGGGAGGTTGGAGGGCTAACATTGTATAAGTTAATACACTCGAAGTGAATTGTTATTGATGACTGGTTATGAATTATAAGGAGTCAAAGCAGGTATTGGGAGAGGTGAAAAAAGCTAGGAGAATTTTATTAAACTGCCACCGGGGGCCAGATCCTGATTCCATAGGCAGCGCCTTGGCAATGTATGAGGTGCTGCAGATGATGGGCAAGGAAGTTGATATTGTGTGTCCAAGTGATGAAATTATTGACAGTATTAGCTATCTCAAAAACTTCAATAAGATTCAAAAGGATGTAGACTTTTTATCATTTGATTTTTCTAAATTTGATCTATTTATAGCTTTAGACTCATCCAGTTGGAGTATGGTAACAGATAAAGTGGATTTCAAGAAGCCAGATACAAAGATAATTGTAATAGATCACCATGCGACTAACACTTTCTATGGAGATATAAATATAGTTGATACCAAGATTACTTCGACTTCGGAGTTGTTGTACCTAATTTTTCAAGATTGGAAGGTCAAAATTAGTAAAGGTGTAGCAAATTGTTTGCTGTTAGGGATATTGGGCGATACGGGAATTTTCAGATTTCCTGGTTCAGGACAAAGGACATTGAGGATTGCAGCTGATCTTATGGATAAGGGCGCTGACAAGGATAAAATTATCTATCAACTTTATGGCAGTGTATTGCTCTCCTCGATCAGGTTTTGTGGTGAAGTGTTAAAGAGGGTAAGGCTGGAGAGAAAATACAAGTTTGTTTGGGCAGCAATTCCTTACAAAATTTATAAAAGATTAAATCTGCCCACAAATGGGAAAGAGATAGCCGCCAATTTATTTGCCCAGGTTGTGGATGGCACTGACTTTGGATTTTTGATTGTTGAAAATGAACCTGGCAGATTTTCAATATCATTTCGTTCAAGGAGTGGAGTTGATACTTCCAGGCTTGCTAAAAAACTTGGTGGGGGAGGACATGTTTTTGCATCAGGAGCTAGGATTGAAGGATTAACCTTTGATGGGGCTATTGAAAAAGTCTTGAAAGAGGCAAGAAAATTTGCAAGTGAAAGTGGTTTGGCAGGACATGATCTGAGCAAAAACTAAGTAGGACTTTTTTGACCGTTTTTGGAATATTGCTTGGAAGGCGAAGCCTAACTGTATAAAAAATATTTATGAAAGCGGTTGAGTATATAAGAATATTTTCAAAATTAAGATGAAAGGTGAGCTTGTATCAAGACATACAGGTTTTGTCAAAAGCATCTGGATTAAAGAGATTAGACAACACACTTTAACTTACCTATCGCTTTTTATCATCTTGGCAGTGTCTTTATTTGTGAGAGTTTATCGAACGGAAGACCTTTTGAGATTTTATTACGACCAAGGGCGTGATGCTTTGGTCATCTGGGAACTGTGGCATAATTTTAAGCCCTTTTTAATTGGGCCTGTGACTGGCTTGAAAGGAATTTTTTTAGGCCCATTCTATTATTACTTGATTGCACCCTTTTATCTCCTTGGTGGTGGGAGCCCCGTATACCCTTCGGTATTTATATCGTTTACGAGTGTTGTTGCTTCCTTATTTATGTACGTTTTGGGACTAAGAATGCACTCAAGGCTGGCTGGGTTATTGGCAGCACTTATAGCTTCATTTTCATATAACATTTTTACCCTCTCCCGCTGGCTATCGAACCCGACCCCAATGCTTCTATTATCTACAGTGATTTTTTGGTGTTATTGGGAGATTGTCTCTAGGAACAAGGAAGAGGCAAGATGGTTTTGGTTTTTTGCCATCTTTTTTACCTCTGTTTCGATGCATTTTGAATCCGCGAGTGCAGTCTTTTACATTCCCATCTTATTCATTTTTATGCTATGGCAAAGGAAAAAATTGCCATATCTTAGGTATTTGGCGGGCTGCATGTTTGTCTTTTTTGCTGGCTTTATACCGCAAATAATATTTAATATACGCCATGACAATATCCTTTTGAATAATATAATGAACCTTTTTTTTGAAGATAAGGCTTTTCGTGGAATTACCAAATTTATATTTGAGGAGAGGTTAAAATTCTTCTGGAGTGCTTATTCTGGAAAGATTTTGGCAGGATATCCATTTCAAACGATGATTGCAGTTGTAGTCTCTGCATCCGCATATTTTTTCTCGTTTGATAAGTTTAGGAAAAGGGTAATACCTCTATTTTCAATTTTTTTTATTGTGCCAGCTGTTGGATACCTTTTCTTTCAAGGTAATTATGGGAATATGTACGACTATTATTTGATAGGATATTTTATGCCTCTAATTTTATTTTTTGCAATAGGGGTTGCGGAGGTTGCGCGTAGATGGGGAGGGGTAATTTTTCTTTTCTGGTTTTTATATTTTTTTGTTACTTCAAACTTCATTCTCATCAAGAATTATCTTTCCGCGACACCCGAAACAAGACCAATATCACTGGAAGACGAGTTGGCGGCAGTAAGTTGGGTTTTTGATGATTCCAAGAAATGCGAGTGGAAAGACATTGAGGAACTTGAAGATGGGAAGACAAAAAAAACATGTAGGTTTAATATTGATGTTTATGTTCCTCCAGTAATTCCCTACTCATATGATTACCTTTTTTTGTGGCAAGGCACAAAAAGATGTGGCAGAGATCTGTGTGGTTTAGTGAAAGATGTCTGGTATCCTACTGTTTATACAGTTTTTGAGGCTGATCCTCCCCATCCCGAAAGACTTGAAGCTTGGCTTGAAAGACAGGAGGGGGTAGGAGAAGTTGTCAAAGAGGTAAAATTTGGACAGGTGACTGTACAAAAAAGGCATAGATATGGTTTTTAGAATTGGCAACAAAAGCGTTTCAGTTAATTATAGTAGCTTGACATTGGCTGTGATTGTTCTGGTGGGCGTTTTGCTTCGACTTTATCAAATTCCCGATCGATTCATGTATGGACATGACCAGGATTTGGCATCCTGGTTTGTAAAGGATGTCCTAATTGATAAACATTGGCGCCTCGTTGGTCAGGAGACTTCGACTCAAGGAATATTTATAGGTCCCATCTTTTATTATCTATTAACCCTTTTTTATAAAGGATTTGATATGGATCCAATCGCAGGTGCGTACATGGTATTCCTATTTTCAGTTTTTGGGATTTTCAGTGTTTACTTTGTCTTTAGTCGGGTGTTTGGGGATAGATCTGCTTTCTTTGCAACGGCAATCTACAGTATCTCAAGTTATATAGTCATGAATGATCGAGAGGTGGTGCCAACGATGCCAGTAATAATATGGTCTATTTGGTATTTGTATGCTTTAAGTCTCGTGGTCAAGGGTAGATGGAAAACTGGAGCTATGGTAGTTGGTATTTTAATTGGACTAATATGGCATATTAATCTATCATTGGTTTTGGGATTACCTGCTTTTGTGGTTGCAGCCTTTTTTTCAAAGAAAGGTTTCAATCCAAAGGATTTGGTGTGGGGACTTTTGAGTTTTGTATTTTTATCACTGCCTCTAATTGTCTTTGAATTTAGGCATGGATTTATCCAGATGAGGTCTTTGTATTTGTCATTTTCAAGCCCTCAACATGACATCATAAGTGGTACTGAAAAGATGAGGCGGGTATTTATGCTTATGTCAAAAAATTTACATGGTCTTTTAGTGGGAGCGTTTCCTTCCATCCATTATGAATGGGTGATGTATTGTTTCATTGTCGTCTTTTTATTCTTAGCGCTTAAGAAATTTATTCCATTGGTGTGGTTTTTTATTTTTTCTATTTGGATTGCCACATATTGGTTATTTTTTTCTTTTTATTCGAAGATAGTTTCTGAGTATTATCTCAATGGAGCAATAGTTGTGTTTTTAGTAGTATTTTCGGTAGCATTGGCGAAAATGTATGAGTCTGAAAGATTTAAGCATATCTCAGTAATACTCTTGTTATTGTTTTTTGTATTTTCTGTGAGGAAGTTTGTAAATACTCCGGTGAATAGAAGTGGCTATATCTGGCGAGATAAATTAGTAGCTGAAATTAAAAGAGACGCGTCAGGTAGGGGATATCCGTGTGTATCTGTTTCTTACATTACTGATCCTGGGTATAATTTAGGGTATAGATTTTTGATGTTTAGGAAGGGACTTAAATTAAAGCCTGTTTCAGAGAAAGTTCCCGTATATACTATTGTTTACCCTCTTAAAAAAATATTTTCAGTGGATGCCACTTTTGGAGAAATAGGTCTTATTTACCCAGATTATAAAGTGTACAGATCTGATATTGTTGATAAAAGTTGTCAGGGCAGCGACTATAATTTGGTCGAGCCTATGTGGGGGATGCCAAGTTAGAAAGGTGTGAGTAATTAATATGAGAACCTATTTATCAGTTGTGATCCCAGCGTATAATGAGGTTAACAACCTCAAACGTGGTGTCCTAAATAGCGTTTATGAGTATTTGTCCAGTTGTGATTATAAATGGGAGGTATTGGTTGTTGATGATGGTTCATCAGACGAAACAGCAGAGATGGTTGAAAGTTTTGCCAAGACCCATAAAGACTTTAGGTTGATGAGAGAGCCACATAGGGGTAAGGGTGGGACTGTTATCGCAGGGATGTTGGAAGCAAAAGGAGATCTGATTTTATTTGCTGATATGGATCAATCAACTCCGATTGACCAGGTTGAAAAGTTGATAGCAGAGGTAAACAAGGGGGCAGATATTTCGATTGGGTCTCGAAAGGGAAGACCTGGTCAGCCAATAGTGCGTAAGATCATGGCGTATGGTTGGATGGTCTTGAGGACGTTAATTCTTAGGCTCCCTTATAAGGATACTCAGTGTGGTTTTAAGCTTTTTCGTCGTGAGGTGGCAAGAAAGATCTTTAAGAAGATGAAAATTTTTAATGACAAAATAATGGAGCATAGTGGAGCGTCTGTTACGGCTGCGTTTGATCTTGAGATTCTCTACATTGCAAGAAAGATTGGTTATAAGGTATCAGAGGTGCCAGTTGAATGGTACGAGTATGGCGAGAGAAGGGCAGTAAATCCGATTAAGGATTCCTACGAAGGACTGAGAGATCTTTTGAAGGTTAGGTGGAATGCAATAAAGGGTGAGTATGAGTAGTTTTATCTAAGTTGCAATGAGATATTCTTCCGTCAAGAAATATCCGACGTGGGGATTGATAATTACATTTTTTCTTTTCTTGGCAGGAGCAGGATTAAGGTTATACCGCCTTGAGTATGTTCCTGTCTTTGGAGATGAAGCGATTTATATCCGTTGGGCTCAAGTTATGTTGAATGAGCCTACACTTAGATTTTTGCCTCTTTCTGATGGAAAGCAACCACTTTTTATGTGGGCGATTATGCCCTTCCTTAGGCTAATAGATGATCCTTTGGTTGCTGGGAGAGTAGTGAGTGTTTTGTGTGGAATTGGCACCGCTGTTGGGGTATTTATACTTTCGTTTTTGATAACTAAATCAAGGTTAGCCTCGTTTGCTTCGACCTTTATCTACTTTTTTTCTCCTTTTGGTTTTTTCTTCGACAGGCTGGCGCTGGCCGATTCCATGCTTTCGATGTTTGGTATTTTTTCTGTGATATTTGGAATTCTGTTGGCTCGGCATGCAAGACTTGATTTATCGATGATTTTGGGGTTTATTCTTTTTGGTGCGCTGATGACCAAATCGCCAGCGTTATTTTTTTCCCTGCTTCTTCCTTTGGCTCTAGTTTTCTCAAGAAGCAATTCCTTGTCAAAAATCCATCTTGTGAAGGTTATCTTTCTTTTTGGTTTGTCATACCTTATTGCATATGGCTCTTATAATTTTATCCTTCGGTTGGGTCCCAATTTCCATATGATTGCACTGAGAAATCGTGATTATGTTTTTCCACTATCTCATCTTTGGCAGAATCCTAAAGATCCTTTTATCTTCCATTTTCATCGTGTTATGGAATGGTATGTGATATACGGGTCGTGGTGGCTAGTTTGCCTTTTTGTCTTGGGAGTATTGAAAGTAGTAAAAATGCCAGGAAAAGCCGGTTTTTTACTGATATATCTTTTTTTACCGATTATGGCTCAGGCAATGTTTGCGAAGGTTTTTACCACAAGATATATTTTCTTTACTTTTCCATATTATGCTATTATCTGTGGTTTTAGTTTTCTAGACCTTAAGTCAAGGACACTTGGTGGAAAAGTTCGTGTCTTATTTTTGGCGGCATTTCTTGTGTGGGCAGCAAGTTTTTTTGTTAGATTTTTCACTGATTTGGAGAGGGCGCCAATTGCCCGTACGGATCGTTCGGGATTTCTGGAGGAGTGGACGTCAGGTACTGGGATAAAGGAAGTTGCTAAGATTATTAAGAAGGAGGCTAGTTTGTTGCCAGAGGGAAGAAAGATTGTGGTAGGAACTGAAGGATATTTCGGGACGCTTCCAGATGGCCTTCAAATCTATCTTGAAAAGACTCCATCGGTAATTGTAATTGGTGTAGGAATTGATCTAAAAGATATTCCAGATAGTTTGGAGGATTCGGTAAAATCAGGGAATAAAACCTATCTTGTTATAAATAGTTCAAGGCTAAAGATGTCTCCTGATGATGAAAGGCTGAAACTGGTGGCTAGTTATCAAAAGGCAGAACGTCCTACTTTTGTCCACGAATACTCTCTTTATGGAAGGAATGATACTTTATATTTATTTGAAATTGTTAGGTAAAACTATAAACACTATCTATCTTTTGTTTCGGAATAACCTCATCTATAGTAGCTAAGACAATCTACCGAACCTTTGTTATAATTGTGATTGACAATGAGCAGGTTAGATCAAGTAAGAAAGTTGGTAAAAGTTATTAGGGGCCCCGATTTTATCTTTCTCCTTTTAATTATCTTGTTTTCCAGCTTGGCTAGCAGGCATTTAATCTTTGAAAGAGGTTATTTCATGATGCACGACGATCTTCAAATGATGAGGCAGCTGCAAATGGAAAAGTGCTTTGAGGACATGCAAATACCATGCCGTTGGGTACCCGACATGGCGTATGGGTACGGATTCCCACTTTTTAATTTTTACCCTCCTTTGCCCTATCTTGTGGGAGAGTTATTTAGAGTGGTTGGTTTTTCATTTGTTGAGACGGTCAAGTTGACATTTGCACTGTCAATTTTTCTTTCTGGAATTTTTATGTACTTTTTTGCAAAAGAGGTTTTTGGGCGATTGGGCGGACTGTTGTCCTCGGTCTTTTATGTGTGGGCACCATATCACAGTGTGGATGTGTTTGTGCGTGGGGCGATGAATGAGAGTTGGGCACTTGTTTGGTTTCCTGTTATTTGTTACTCCTTTTTACGGTTTATCAAAAGCTATAACCCTCCAGTTGATAAAAGAATAGGAGCAAAATCACTGAGGTCTTTTATTGCCTCAGACAGCTTCAAGTACTGGGTTACCCTTTGTGTTTCTTGGTCGATGTTGCTTCTTTCGCATAATCTTATGGTACTAATCTTTGCCCCCATTTTTGGACTATTTTGTTTTACTGTCATTTTGTTAAAGAAAAGATATTCAGTTTTTTTGCCTTTGGTTTGTGCAGGTTTTGGTGCATTATCTTTAGCGGCATTTTTTACAATACCTGCCATTTTCGAAAATAAATATACACATGTTGATTCTGTGCTTGTTGGTTACTATGATTACACAGCACATTTTGTAAGCCTTTATCAGCTTCTGATCAGCCGGTTTTGGGGGTACGGCCCTTCAGTATGGGGAGCTGAAGCAGATGGGATGCCGTTTCAAGTGGGTCATCTTCATTGGACAATCTCTATTGTTGTGCTTTTAATCTTGGTGTTCATGCTGATGAGGAATGGCAAGAAGATTTGGAATTTCGTCTCAAATAAAAATTATGTTTCTTTAGTCCTATTTTTTATCTTTGCTGGTTGGCTGAGTGCATTTATGGCTCATCAAAAATCTGCATTTCTTTGGAAAATTATTTTTCCCCTTAAGTATCTTCAGTTTCCATGGAGATTTCTTACTTTGACAATATTCTCATTTTCATTTGTAGCTGGGGCGTTGCCCATACTAGTCACGAGCTTTATATCCGAGAAGACATTCTTGAAAAAGATCTTTGCCAGGTTACTAAGAACTGCCCTGGTGTTGGGGTTGTCATTGATGCTAGTTATCCTAAACTGGAATTACTTTAGACCTGATGGCGGCAGAAATGGCGCGGTCACTGATGAAGCTAAATTTTCTGGATTAGCGTGGGAGCTGCAGCAAACGGCCGGTATCTATGATTACCTGCCAAAGCAGGCAAAAATTGCCCCTAATGGCCCAAGAAAGGAGATTGTTGAGGTAATGGAGGGAGAGGTTGAATATAGTGAAGCAGTTATGGGGACAAATTGGGCAACTTTCAAGATTAATGTTGGAAGTGACCTTGCAGTGGTGAGGATAAATATTATTGATTTTCCAAAATGGGCTGTATTTGTTGACGGCAAAGAGGTGAAAAAATATGTCCCCGATGAAGAAATGTTTGGCAGGTTCTGGGTTGATGTTGGAAAAGGAAATCATCTTGTCAAAGTACGGCTTTACAATACACCCATTAGGACAGTGTCAAATGTAGTTAGTCTAGCCAGTCTTTTGTTGCTTTGCGCTATTATCATTGGAAGAGGCAGGAGTATCGGGAATGAGAAAATTTCATAATAGAAGGGGTAAATATGTTTTCCTTGGTTTTCTTTGTATTGCAGGGCTTACCTTAAGACTTTTTCTGAGTCAGTGGGGAAATAGAGGCGATATAGAAGTTTTTGCTGAATGGGGTAGGAGATTTTGGGATTTGGGTGCTAGGGATTTTTATTTTGATGATAGATGGTACTTTAGTTTTCCAACTTACCCGCCTTTTTCTTCGTTGATATTTGCAGCGATCTATTGGATGTATGAAAAAAGGTATCTTCTTGCCGAAATTCATAATGCAATCAAGATTATTCCTTCATCGTTCATAATTTATTTTTCTGAGATAGTGCCTCTTGATCCCTTTATGACAAGACGAGGCTACTATCTTCTCCTTAAGGCACCATCAATTATTTCGGATATTGCTATTTCACTTCTTGTATATAAATTAGCTCTGAAGGTGGGGATGGATGTAAAAAAGGCAGTCATATCCTTTTTGTTGTATCTTTTCAGCCCTGTCACCGTGTTCCTCTCTTCTATCTGGGGGCAAAATGACTCGTTAGTTGCACTTTTTGGATTCCTTTCATTTTATCTATTGCATAACGGCAATATAAGTTTGGCATTGCCATCTATGATGATAAGTCTTCTAATAAAGCCTACTTGGGTCGTCTCGCTACCAGTTTTTTTTGCTGGGGCAATTAGAAAAAAATTTAGCTTTTTACAATACCTGATTGGTATGGTTTTATCAGGACTGATTCTTGTGACTGTTACCATACCTTTCTCAGGTTCTAATGTATATGGTTTTACCAAAGGTATTGTGGCTAATAACATTCTCCCTAGTGCAAAAGGGTTGGCAAAAGCTTCGATCAGTGCTTTTAACTTTCATTCGCTAGTTTTTGACATTGATAAAACATTAGCTAGTGTGAAATTTTTTGGTGTTGGCCTTGATATATATTTCTTGATTTTTGTTTTAATTATTAATGCGGGAGCAGTTATCTATACCCTTTTAGGGTCTAGGCGGGAGATTTTATTGTCAGCGGCGGTGGCTAATTTGGGTGCGTTTGTTTTTTTGACAAACATGCTTGATAGGTATTTTTTTTCAGCCCTGCCTTTTATTGTTGTAATTTCATCTTTATCAAAGAGATATTTTTGGGTTGCAATTTTCTGCAATATTGTTTTTTTTGCTAACCTGATTTGGGCCTATTATAGGCGGTCGGTTGGTATAATTGATCATACCTTTTCCGACAATAATTTTTTAGTGTTGAGGGTGTTTTCCTTAACTGTTGTTGTATTATGGTTTTATCTTTCCTGGGACGTCTGGAAAAAAATTTTGGGATTGTTGCGTGTCCAACTTAAGAAACGTATTTGAGCTAGCGCTCAGATAGAGGTTGTTTGTTATAAAATTATTCAAGTGAAGATGATAGATGAATCAGATTACGAGATTTCTCTTGAGAAAGTCAAGAAAAGGGCTGTCTCTGGGGTTGCAATTCTGACCGCAAGAACCTTTCTTTTGAATGCAATTTCATTTCTTGCACAGGGACTTCTCTGGCTATTTATTGAGCCTTCGGATTTTGGGGTTTTTATCTTGGTGTCTGCAACCATAAATTTTTTGTCTTATTTTGCTGATATTGGTCTTGGTGCTGCACTTATCCAGAAGAAGGAAAAACCCAAAGATGAGGATTTCAAGACAGTCTTTTTGGTTCAGGAATTCTTGGTTATTCTTGTTTGCCTTGCCATCTTGGCCTTTAGCCCGGTTATTGCTAGGATTAATTCTTTTTCGTCTGATGCTGTGATGTTACTTTATGCTTTGACGGCCGCGTTCTTTTTGGCATCTCTTAAGAATATCCCATCAATAATTTTAGAAAGAAAGCTAGAGTTTGCTAAGTTTGTTTTGCCTCAGGTTCTGGAAAACGTAGTTTACAATATCACCCTAGTCTACTTTGCATGGAGGGGATACGGGATAACAAGTTTTACCTATGCTGTTCTTTTAAGAGGAGTTGTTGGTGTGGTCGCTATTTATGCTGTCCAGCCTTGGAAACCAGGTCTTGCTTTCTCAAAAGAGTCCTTAAGAAATCTCTTAAGATTTGGTGTTCCCTATCAGGTTAACAATCTTTTAGCTACTGTAAAAGATGATGCGATGACAATTGTTCTTGGTAGCATCATAGGATCGTTTGGATTGGGTATACTGGGTACAGCACAGAAACTTGTGCAATATCCGTTGAGATTTTTTATGGATAATGTGACAAAGGTTGCTTTTCCGGCTTTTTCGCGGATGCAAGATGACAGGAAGACCTTGGCAAAGTCTTTGACTCGCTCAGTTTTTTTTGTAAGTAGTTTGGTGTTTCCAAGCTTGGTAGGATTGGTTGTAGTTTTTCCGACCATTGTAGAAGTAATTCCAAAATACAAGAAATGGGAATTGGCATATGTTCCCGTTATTATTCTCTCTGTAAATGCGGTTATAGCATCAGTCACCACACAACTAACTAATCTTTTGAACTCTATCGGCGATATAAAACTTACAATGAAATTCATGGTGATGTGGACTATTTTGACATGGTTTTTTGTTCCGGCTGTAGCTTATAAATGGGGAGTAAACGGAGCTTCTGTTGGATATATGGTGGTGGGGGTTAGTTCATTTCTGGTCTTTGTTGCTTCAAAAAGGAGGGTTGATTGGTCAATATATGAAAGTGTAGTTAGACCAATTATTGCATCGCTGATTATGGGATTTCTAGTTTTTGTTTTCTTAAGACTTACTCCACAAAATCTCACCAGTTTAGTGTCAGGAATAGTCTTGGGAGCGGTTTTATATGTAACTATTTTGTATCTTCTCGTGGGCAAGTCATTACCATTGGATGTTAAAAAGATTGTCGAATCAATTATCAGGAAAAGCTTTTAGCCAAACAGCCATAGTACTAATCATATTTCTATTGGCACTTACTAGTAGATTGTGGCATTTGTGGGATGTGCCTCCATCTATGATTCACGACGAACTCAATTACGTGATGAGTGCTAAGTCCATTTTTCATACCGGCAAGGTTATTCCGCAGACAGCCTCTTCACTGTTTTCATTTTCAGAGAAGGATTATGACGTAGTCATTTCAGAAATCCCCCAGTATCTTATTGCACTCTTTATTGGACCTTCTAGGTTGAACCAATTTACAGTAAGGCTTCCTTATGCGGTTGTTTCTTCTTTTTCGGTTGTTTTATTGTATTTAGTAGCAGGGAGGTTGCTTGGAAGAAGGATTGGAATCATTTGTGGAGTGGTTGGCGCTTTCAATCCATGGAGTATCCACCTTGGAAGGACTGCACTTGAAGTCAATTTTGCCACCCTTTTTTATCTTGCTGGTTTTTATTTTGTGTTGCTTGGGGGTTGGAAAAAGATGATTTATGCATTGATCTTTTTTATACTTATGTTCTTTTCATACCTTGGGGCAAAGTTGCATTTCTTGACTCTTGTTATGATTTTTGGCACATTTGTCTTGTTTACTAGAAAGTCAGATAAGAGGATAGCTATATTTTTTATATTTTTGGCGGTTTCCTTTTTTTTCCTTTATTTTCTTACTCTAAGATTCCAGCCAGCAGGATCAAGGACTGATGAGCTAATCGTATTTAACAACCAGTGGGCATCAAGCATCGTAAATGACGAAAGGAGGTTATCTTTTGATAATAAAGCCACTTTTATATTTTCAAATAAGTTGACTGCAGTTTTAAGAAGAATCTTTGATACGTATCTAAATGGATTTTCTACTGGAGCCTTGTTTTCGAGGGGGGAAACGGTTTCTGTATATTCATTATGGGAGTATGGACAGTTTCATTATCTTGATTTTTTTCTTGCGCTTTTAGGCTTTGCAACGTTATTTTCAAAGAGAAAAGAGGCTTTTTGGCTATTATTTGCACTATTAATTATTGGACCTCTAGTGTCTGCTATAGACTTGGTTGAAAACACTTATGCGATTCGTGCATTTCCAATGTTTCCGGTGTTAGTTATGCTTATCTCGGCAGGAGCAGATTTTGTTTTTAGGCTACCAAAATATGGAAAGACAATATTTTTCTTTTTAGCAACTGCCTATTTCCTTGGAGTATTTTTCTTTTTTTATGTGTATTTTTTTCGTTATCCTCTTTATTCTGCTGAAAGATGGTACTTTAGCGAGAGACTGGCAATAAGGTATGCAAATCTTGTCAAAGACAGGGACGATATAGATAGAATTATTATCTCAACTGTAGAATCACCAAAGATTGTCTTTGAGAATTATTTATTTTACTCAGGCTTATATGATACAAAGTCAGAAATAGATCTTGCCAATAAAATTATAAAAAGCAAGGACTATACTTACGGGAAAGTCTCTGTTATCCACGGATGTCCTACCGATAGTGCTATTACAAGTAGGACTGTTTTGATATCTCATGAGCGCTTTGGTTGTGTTGGTGATGCTAAGCTCAAAAGCCAGATATTAGATGTTAAAGACTCGGGGACCGTTTTTGTAATAGAAAACGATAAGTTATGTTTAGGTTACCAACTGCCAAAATATTATTATATCCATAGGATAGAGGATATGCATATTGAGGATTTAGATGTTGAGCATTTTTGTGGCAGTTGGATTGCAAGGTTTAATTAAATTATGAGACTGAATAATGTTTTCAAGAGTTTGGATCTTGTTGTCATACTTTTGTTTGGGACTGTGGCTTGGTCTATCACAATGGTCAAGAGTGGTCTTTTGTATGATTATGGGTTGGGATTTTGGGGGCCTAATGGCCATGATGGAATTTGGCATATTGCATTGGCCCAAAATTTGGCAAATGGAAGCTGGGAAATGCCTGTTTTTGCCGGCGAGCGAATAAAAAATTATCATGTAGGATTTGACTTAATTTTAGCATTCATTCATAAGATTACGTTTGTACCATTGATAAACCTATACTTCCAGATAATTCCTCCTCTTCTTGCTCTATCAATAGGTTATTTTTGCTATCGGTTTGTTTATCAATGGAAAAAGTCAAGAATCAAGTCAATTGCGGCAACATTTTTTGTCTATTTTGGTGGTTCTTTTGGCTGGATTGTAACCTTGCTTAGGGAGGGCAAGATAGATGGAGAATCTCTGTTTTGGTCACAGCAGTCAGTTTCGACCCTAGTAAACCCACCCTTCGCCCTATCGATTTTGGTTTTATTTATTGTGGTCTTCATCCTAACTGGTAGATTACACGACAGAAAGGGTTTAATGCTTGTTGCTTTTTTGTCTGGCATCTTGATCCAGATAAAAGTTTATGCGGGAATTTTGGTTTTGATTGGCCTGTTCGCGGCAGGTTTTTGGGAGTTGATAAGAAGAAATGGATCTTGGTTGGTGAAAGTTGCTGTCGGATCTTTGATAATCTCAATTTTATTTATTGCACCGACAACTAAGAGTGTTGAACAGATGGTTGTACTTCGTCCATTCTGGTTCTTAGAGAGTATGGTCGCAAACCCGGATAGGCTTTATTTACCTAAATTATCTGAGGCCATGATTAATTATTATCTGGGTGGAAATTGGATAAAAGCACTTCTTGCATATGGAGCAGTTTTCTTGATCTTTATCGTGGGCAACTTGGGCACAAGGGTTGTTGGGGCAATTGAAATGGTAAGGTCAGCTAAAAAAATAAGAAACTTGGATTTTGTAGAAGTATTTATTTATTCTGTGGTGATTGTTGGAATTCTTATTCCACTTTTTTTTATTCAAACAGGAACGGCGTGGAATACCATACAGTTTATGTATTATTCGCTTTTATTTCTTGGAATTTTAACTGGGGTGAGCGTGGGCTCTTTTATCGAAAGACAAAAAGACATAACCAGGCGCTTTGCCATAATTATCCTGATCATTGTCTTTACTTTGCCGACAACAGTTGCGACACTGATAAATCACTATTTGCCAAAACGTCCACCTGCAAAGATTTCCAATTATGAGCTTGAAGCCCTCAGTTTCTTAAGGAATGAGACTGATGGAATTGTTCTTACCCCAGTCTTTAGTAGGAGTGATGCAGAGATGGCTGCTTCCAACCCTCCCCGCCCTCTTTATTTGTATGAATCTAGTGCCTATGTATCTGCGTTTTCTGGGAAGAAAACATTTCTTGAAGACGAAGTAAATCTAGAGATAACTGGGTTTGATTGGCAAGGGAGAAAAAAGGAAATAATTCGAGCTCTGGCAAGTGCCAGTCCTCAGACCTTCAGAAGCTTTTTGAAAGGGAAAAATATAACTTATATCTACTGGATTAAGAAAGGTGAAACGCAGAATTCTTTCCTTGGCCTAGACAAGATCTATGAAAACGATCTAGTGGCAATTTATAAATTTGATTAGAATTTGTTGACATATCTTCTTGGCAGCAAAATAGTATGTTGATGTTAAGTTATTGGCAAGATGATAAAATCAAATGATGGATAAGATCTCCATTGTAATAAATACTCTGAATGAGGGTGAGAATTTAGTTAAAGCTTTGGATTCAGTTGAAGGTTTTGCTGATGATGTGGTAGTGGTTGATATGAAGTCTGATGATGAGAGCGCAAAAATAGCAAGCAAAAAAGGTGCACGGGTTTATGAGCATCAGAGAGAAAGGTATGTCGAATTGGCAAGAAACTTTGGTATCTCAAAGGCAAAGGGAGATTGGGTGCTAATATTGGATCCTGATGAGAGATTAACACCCTCGTTAAAAAGTATTCTTAGGAGTGAAGCGGTAGACGGCGGGTATGATTACTTTAGGATTCCAAGAAAAAATATAATTTTTGGAAAGTGGATTAAAAATTCACGCTGGTGGCCGGATTATAACATTAGATTTTTCAGAAAGGGGTGTGTTACCTGGAGTGAGGTTATCCATAGTGTTCCTGAGACTAGGGGGAGAGGAAAGGACCTCGATGCAAACGAGGATAACGCAATTGTCCACTATCACTACAATTCAATTAGCCAGTTTCTCCAGAGGATGGATAGGTATACGCTTGCCCAGGCAGAGGATCTACTTAGAAATGGTTATAAGTTTGGATGGGGAGATATCTTGACTAAGCCAGCAAATGAGTTTTTGAGCCGCTTCTTTTTTGCCGGTGGTTATAGGGATGGATTGCATGGGTTAGCTCTTTCACTGCTTCAGTCTTTTAGCGAGCTTGTGGTCTATCTTAAGGTTTGGGAGCTGGGAGGATTTGAACAAAAAGAGCTCTTTCTCCCTACAGTAGTATCAAGGATGAGACAGATCGAAAGAGATTTTCATTATTGGCAGGCAGATAGTCTATATAAGCAAAGACCTTCACTTGTCCAGTTGATAAAGAGAAGGTTTAGGCTTCCATAAGGAACATGAATGTTTCATCAGTGATACTAAATTGGAAAGGGTTTTCGGATACAAAGGAGTGCATGAAGTCCATTCTTTTAGCTAATCGCAGCGGAATTAACCTCCAAATAATAGTTGTGGATAATGGTTCAGATGACGGTTCCTACGAGAGGCTTAAGAAAATCAAATTAGATGGGGTCAGCTATGAAATTATTGAGACAGGCAAAAACCTTGGCTATGCAGGTGGTAATAATGTTGGAATTAGACATGCAATAAATCATGGTGCAGATTTTATCTTGGTGGTGAATAACGATGTGACAGTAGATATGGATATCTTTTCTAATTTTATTAAAGCATCACGAAGATTTGGCCGATTTGGTGCGCTATCACCCAAAATTTATTTTGCTAAAGGGTTTGAGTACCATAGAGATAGGTATTCCGATAGCCAGAGAGGAAAGGTAATATGGTATGCTGGAGGAGAGATTGATTGGGAGAATGTATATGGCTTAAACATAGGAGCGGATGAAGTAGACGAAGGTCAGTATGATAAACAGACAAAAATTGATTTTGCTACAGGAGCCTGTGTTTTTTTTAAGACAAGCGCCCTCAGAAAGATTGGACTTTTTGATGAGAAGTATTTTATGTATCTTGAGGATGTAGATATCTCAGTACGATTGAAAAGAGGTGGTTTTGAGATTTTTTTTGTCCCAGATGCAGTTGCATGGCACAAGGTAGCAAGAAGCAGTGGCATAGGGGGCGACCTCAATGATTATTTCATCAGCCGCAACAGAATGCTTTTTGGCTTTAAGTATGCCTCGATAAGAGCTAAACTTGCTTTATTGAGGGAAAGTTTTCGAATATTGGCTAGTGGAAGAGAGTGGCAGAAGAGAGGCATAGTTGATTTTTACTTGATGAAATTTGGGATGGGCAGTTGGAATAGGTAACAATGAATGCTTGATTATGGATAAAAAAATTAAACTAAGTGTTATCATAATTGCTAAAAATGAGGAGGAGAAAATTAGAGATTGTCTTATGTCGGTTGCTTGGGCTGATGAGGTAATTGTTATTGACAACTATTCTCTGGACTCTACTTTTCAAATTTCAAAAAAACTTGGTGCTAGAGCATATAAATTTAAGGACGGGTCGTATAGTGACCTTAGAAATTATGGTCTATCTCATGCCAGAGGTGAGTGGGTGCTCTATGTTGATGCTGATGAAAGAGTTACCGATGACCTGCGGGACGAGATAAAAAGGCTTTTGCATAGCAAGAGGTTGAAATTCGTGGCATACGCAGTTGGTAGAAGAAATATTGTATTGGGACATGAGTTAAAGCATGGAGGTTTTGGAGAAAACGACTTTGTGAAGAGACTTTTTAAGAGAAGCTCCTTAATTGGTTGGAAGGGGGAGCTTCATGAGGAACCTGAGTTTAATTTTGATGGGAAAATTACCACTGGAAGAAGTGACGAGTTGGGATATCTAGAAAACAGGATGATTCACATAAAGGCGCAAAGAATAACAGAAATGGTAGAAAAGACAAATCGTTGGTCAGAGATTGAGGCTAGGCTTATGTATGATTCCGGACATCCCCAGATGAACATTGCCCGTCTTTGTTCAGCCATGTTTAGAGAGTTTTGGTCAAGAATAGTTCTTCAGAAGGCGTATTTGGATGGGACAGTAGGATTTGTACATGGGATTTACCAAGTGTTTAGTAGATTTTTATCTTATGCGAAGCTCTGGGAGATGCAGGACAGGATTGGTCCCAAGCCCAAAATCAGTTGATTTTTGTTGATTTGCCATGAAAGCTGCGATAGTTAATCCGTATCTTGATACATTGGGAGGAGGGGAGAGATATACACTATCTTTTGCCAAAGTGCTTCTAAAATTGGGGTATGAAGTGGATATTGAATGGAAAATGGATTTGAAGACGGGAGAAGGAGGTGATGTCTCCACGTTTCCCAAGAAGATTCAGTATCCTTTAAGTCTAGAATTATTTAAGAAACGCTTTGGAATAGATTTGAAAGGCGCGAGGTTTGTAGAATCTGTCAAGAGAGGAGATGGGTATGATGTGTGTTTTTGGGTGTCAGATGGAAGTGTGCCAACTCTCCTGGCCAGGAGGAATTTTTTGCATTTTCAGATTCCTTTTACAAATGTTGGAGGCAACACTCTAATAAACAAAATCAAGTTTTTTAGGATAAATAAGGTTATTTGTAACTCCGAATTTACAAAAAGCTTTATTGACAGAGAATACAAGGTAAATTCAATTGTTGTCTACCCACCGGTTGATGTGGAAGCGTTCCATGCAGGACGTAAAAAAAATGTTATTTTGTCTGTAGGTAGGTTTTCTCAACTCAAGCAAGCAAAGCGTCATGATGTTTTGATTGCTTCCTTCCGAAGGCTTTGTCATAGGGGAATTAGAAATTGGAAACTTATAATTGCTGGGGGTGCCGAGGTTGGATCTGATGGCTATCTAGATAAATTGAGACGCAAGTCTATAGGTTATCCGATAGAATTTTATATAAGTCCGGATTTTGGGGTATTAAAAAGGCTATATGCCACATCTAAGATTTTTTGGTCTGCTTCTGGTTATGGTGTTGACAGCTTGAGAGAGCCTGAAAAACTTGAACATTTTGGTATAACTACTGTTGAGGCAATGGCTGCGGGATGCATACCTATAGTTTATGGTGCTGGTGGAGCTGGAGAAATAATCCAGAATGAAGTTGATGGATATTTATGGCATAATTCTAGTGAATTAATAAAGATTACCAGAAAAATCATTAATGATAGAAAAATTCAAGAAAAAGTATCTTTTGGTGCTATACAAAAAAGTAAGAGGTTTAGTGTCGAGAGGTTTGAGGAAAAAGTTACCGAGCTTCTGGAAAAATAGTGCTCCCTTTGGGTCAATTCTTGTACTTGTTGTTATTTTCTTTTGGAAGTTTTTTGTTTTTGGGATGGTTCCTATTCCAGGTGATTTTGTTATTGGCACTTATTATCCTTGGCTTGATTATAAGTGGGGATATGAAGTTGGTGTTCCTGTAAAAAATCCACTTACTGCAGATGTTGTATCATTTAGTTTTCCAATGAGAATTGCCGCCGTCAGAATGCTCAAATCCGGCCAGCTGCCGCTTTGGAATCCTTACATATTAATGGGAACTCCCCTTCTTGCAAATTTTCAATCTGCCCCTTTTGCTTTTACCAACATTTTCTATTTCTTAACTGACGAGCTTAACGGTTGGAGTTTGCAAGTAATTAGCCAGCACTTTTTTGCAATGCTTTTTATGTATGTCCTATTAAGATATTGGAAGCTGGGGAAGTTTGCCTCTCTTGCGGGATCGGTGCTTTATGCCTTTTCAGGGTTTAATCTCATATGGTCGCAGTGGAATTCGCATACATTGGTTGCGTCATTTATACCGCTACTTGTCTTTCTTCAAGAAAAATTCATAGCTACGTTCAACAAACAAGTCTTGATTTTTTATTCAATTGCTTTAGCACTCCAGATTTTTGCAGGCTATCCCCAGGCTGTAATTTATACTTTCGGAGCACTTTTTATTTTTTGGATTTTAAGAATTCGGGAGGTTGACAAGCCTGTCCAAAAAACTTTTTATCTTATTTTATCGGGAATTTTGGGAATTGGGCTTTCAATGGTGCAGATTGCTCCGGGTGCAGAGCTTTTATCACTTTCACAAAGGTCTGTTGAGCTTTATCCTTATAATTGGGCTTTTCTGCCATTTTCTAAAGTGATAACGTTTGTTGCCCCAGACTTTTTTGGCAGTCCTGTAACCAGAAATTATTGGGGCCCGCAAGATTATACTTCCAATGTAGGCTTTGTGGGGGTGTTTGGATTTATTTTTGCCGGCTTTTTACTTTTTGTTAGAAAAAAGCCAAGGACTTATATGTATCTTCTTATCTTGGCTGCTCTTTCACTTCTTATGTCTTTCTCCACACCGCTTTCCAAGTGGCTTTGGGATTGGGGAGTATTAGGATTAAGGGCAGCTTCTGCCCATAGAGCATTGGTTATCTGGAATTTTGCTGTAAGTGCAATGTCGGCATTTGGGTATGATTATTTTGTTAGAAACAACTTCTCCAAAAGAAATTTAGGCGGATTTCTGCTAGTTTTTGTGCTGACTATCTCCTACCTGGCTTATTCTTTTTATAACTTAAATGTGACAAGACAGGACCCTTCCTCTGTGCTAGCAAATGGAGTCAATAAATATGAAGTTGGTCTAAGAAATTTACTTTTCCCCATCTTTATTTTTATTCTATGTGCGATAGGTGTTGTCTTGGCAAAATTAAGGTCTTTTAGAAAACTCACTTCTGTTTTTCTTTTTGTTGTTGGAGTAGCCGAGCTTTTTAGGTTTGGCTGGAAGTTTGCACCGTTTACCCATCGCAACCTTGTTTATCCAACTACTCCTGTTATTGAGTTTCTTAAAAATTTGCCACAACCAACAAGAATTACGGGGCTAAAAGTGATACCTATGAATATGAGGATGCAGTACGGCTTGGAATCCCCGGAGGGGTATGATGCCGTATATCCGCAAAGGGTTGCTCAATTTCTTGCGTCTTTGGGTAGCTCAGACCCCGATGCAACATTAGCTGGTAGATATGGATCTGTAGATAATGAGAGATCGCATCTTATGGATTTAGTTAATACAAAATATCTTCTTGCTGTCCGAGTCGATGCTGGATTGAAAAAACCTTCGCCCTCTGGCGATACCCCCGCCAATTATCTTGAGGGTAATGAACTTGCATTTGAAGATGGATCTACAGTAGTTCTTAAAAGCAAAGATGCACTTGAAAGGGCATTTATGGTTTACGACTGGGAAGTAATTAGAGAAGATAGGAAGATTCTTGAGACCTTGTTGGATAAAAATTTCCCCATAGGAAAAAAGATTATTCTCGAGGAAGATGTCAGTCTAACTGCCTCCGGAGAAGATATAGAAAACAAGGTTTCCTATATTGAATATAAGGAAACTCGAAGTGTTATTAAGGTCAATTCAGCAAGGCCGGGAATGCTTTTTGTCTCCGATTCCTTTTACCCGGGTTGGAAAGCATATGTTGATGGCCGGGAGGAAAAAATTTTTAGGGCAGATTATACATTTCGGGCTGTAAAAGTTGGTGCCGGAAATCATATAATTGAATTCAGATATCATCCCGATTCAGTTGAAATTGGTCTTGTGATTTCTGCTTTTAGTTTTTGTCTTTTGTTGTTGTATACTTACTCGGTTGGCAGAAAAAATAAAGTAGGTCATGTTTAGAAGAAAAAAGTCTGGCAGGGTGGCGTCAAGTGCTAAAAGCGCGGTCGAGCTCCATGAGCAGGTACCACCGAACTGGTATGACGAGTCACTGAAAGTCGATTTGTTTCAGAGATTTTGGCACATGCGGCGTTTTTCGGAAGTTAGAAAGGTGGCAGATCCTATTGGTGGGAAGATTCTAGATATTGGCAGTGCTGATGGAACATTTTCAAAACAGATTCTTGATGCCACGGGCGCAGAGCGATTGATTGGTATTGATGTGTTGAAATCTTCTGTTGATTGGGCAAATGATCACTGGGGGAAAAATGGAAAGATGAAGTTTATGGTAGGGGATGCGCATAAACTTAACTTTCCAAAAGACACTTTTGATGCGGTGTTTGCGCTTGAGGTGTTGGAGCATGTGCATGATCCGGTTGCGGTGCTCAATGAAGTGAAGAGAGTTCTTAAAAAAAATGGATACGCAGTTTTTTTGGTGCCATCAGATAACCGATTATTTTTAATCATCTGGTTTATCTGGCTCCACTTTTATCCGAGGGGTTGGGTATGGAGGGATACACATATACAGACTTACAGAAATAGTTATTTGACAAAAGTTTGCCGCAAAGTGGGGTTTAAGATAGAAATAGATCGTAAATTTAATTTAGGCATGCTTCATCTTGTGAAGGTAAGGAAGGTCTGATCATATGAATTATGGTGTTTCAATAGTTATACCGACATATAATGGGCTTTCGCTTATCCAAGACAATCTCCCGACGGTTCTTAACGCGTCCAGGAACCCATCCAATCATATAATCGAGATTTTAGTTGTTGATGATGGTTCAACTGACAGGACAAGTGAATTTCTAAAAAGAGTTCCAGAGGTGCGACTAATAAGACATAGTAAAAATCGGGGATTTTCAGCTTCAGTAAACACCGGAGTTCGTATGTGCAAAGGGGACTTGGTTGTACTTCTTAATAACGATGTGAAGGTTGAAAGGGATTTTTTGGTATCGGCGTTACCTTATTTTGATGACAAGAGTGTCTTTGGGGTGTCATTTCATGAAAAGGGGTATGGGCCAAGCAAAGGAAAATTTGAAGACGGATTTATTGTTCATGAGGGGTTGAAAGAAACAGGTACACCCCAGTGGACTTTCTGGTTGAGCGGGGGAAGCTCTATAATAAAAAGAGATATATACATGAGGCTAGGCGGTTTGGATGAAGAGCTTTTTAGCCCGTTTTACTGGGAGGATATAGATCTATCCTATAGAGCGCTTAAGCGGGGATACAAACTAATTTGGGATCCTAAGGCAAATGTAGTACATGAGCATGAATCCACCACTGGGAGGATACCCAAAAGATATAGGTTGCGAATTCAAGAAAGAAATCAACTTCTTTTCATCTGGAAAAATCTTACTTCATCAAGATATCTGAGAAGACATATAGTTGGGCTTTTCAAAAGAGTAGTTAAATCACCCGGATATCTTTTGATATTGCTGATGGCTATAAGAAAGATTGGTATCGTTGCAAAAAAAAGAAAAAAAGAGATCAAAGAAGGTAAGATCTCAGATGAGGCTATATTTTCAACTTTTGTGTAGAGTTTATGGTCTTGTCAATAATAATCCCGAGCTATAATACAAAAAAGCTGACCCTGGCATGCATTAATTCAATCTATGAAAATAAGCCTAGATTTAGTTATGAAATTATTATTGTTGACAACGCGTCAACTGACGGCAGCTCTGAAGAAATTCTAAGATTAAATAAAAAGGAGATTTTAGTTATTGCCAACTCTGAGAATTTAGGTTTTTCAAAGGCTGTCAATCAGGGAATAATTGCCTCAAAAGGGAAATATAAGCTACTTCTTAATTCTGATACTTTGGTGACGGAGGGAGCATTAGATGAGATGGTGGAATTTGCTCAAAAAGAAAAAGATGCAGGTGTTGTTGGGGCAAGGCTACTAAATGCTGATGGAAGTATTCAGCCTTCCTGTTATAATTTTCCCACTGTTTGGAGATCAATTCAGCAATATTGGCTAGGAAAAAAGGGAGTGATGGACAAATTTTATCCCCAGGGTGATTCACCAACAGAAGTTGAAGCTGTAGTTGGTGCGGCATTTTTGATTTCTCCCTTAGCGATTAACAAGGTGGGACTGATGGATGAGAAATACTTTATGTTTTATGAGGATTTGGATTACTGCAGAAAAGTTTGGCAAAACGGACTTAAAGTCTATTATCTCCCTTCGGCAAGGATAGTACATTTTCATGGACAAAGTGGAAAAATGAAAGTAGACCCGCCAAACCAGTGGCGGAGGCTTATCCCCTCCAGTAAGAAGTATCATGGGTTATTAAGGCACAGCATCATTACCTTTGTAATTTGGTCTTCTCAGAAGCTGAAGTCTTGACTTATTTCCTCTGGACCGGTGTTTGTCATTCTGGTTTTTATCAAAGCCAGGTTTACCTTAGCTTCTTTGTGGATTACAATAATAGCTATGGGGAAGTGGGAAAAGATTTCTTTGGGGTTGGTACTGATTTTAGCTATCTTTATTCGGATTTGGAAAATCGATAAGGTCCCTGTTTCTCTTTTTGGTGATGAATTGGATGTAGGATATCAAGCCTACTCAATAATCAAGACCGGGAGGGACTATATGGGCAACCCCTTTCCACTGCATTTTCACTCGCTAGCCGAATGGCGCACCCCACTATATCTTTATGGTTCAATACCGACGGTCTATCTATTTGGAATTAGTCCACTTGGTGTGAGGCTTCCCGCGGCTATTTTTGGAGTTTTAGGGGTTTTGGCAATGTATCTTTTGGTTAGGCAGGTATTGAAAGGCGTTTCACACAATGCCTCATTGATTGCTATCGTGGCATCATTCCTTTTGGCAATTTCTCCGTGGCACATTCAGTACAGTCGTGCGGCATTTGAAGTTACTGAACTTTTATTCCTTTTACTTCTTGGGATCTATTTTTTTCTCAGAAGTATAGAAAAAAATGGCGCTGGACTTTGGCTTTCAGTCCTTTTTCTTATTTTGACTGCCTGGACTTATAGCACAGCAAAGCTTTTTACTCCGCTTTTTATGGCTACAATTTTCTTGATCTTTAGGGATAGGATCTTTTCTTTTCCTCGTATGGCACTTTTTAAAGCAATGGCAATTGGGGTTGTCTTTGGGATTCCTCTTATCTACAGCACTCTTTTTGGCGGTGGTGCACAGAGATTTAATTATCTTAGTATCTTTACCGATCCGACGATGGAGGGAGATGTTGGTTTTGCAAGATTAAATGACGCTCAAGTGCGAGCAAGGTATGGTGGCGGAGTCATAAGTAAGGCAGTTTCAAGAATTATTCATAATAAATACACCTTTTGGGGGGAGAGAATTATTGATAATTATTTCTCGGCTTTTTCATTTGACTTTTTCTTCATAAGAGGAGATATCAACCTGAGACATTCGATAGAAGGAATGGGACAGTTCTATAAGGCAGATATTATAGGGATGTTACTTGGTATAGTTTTCTTCTTCTTCTTTTTCAAGGGAAGAAAGATGGTAGCTTTGATACTGTTTTGGATTTTGATTGGAGTTATCCCGTCGTCCATTACTCGTGACGGGGCAAACCATGCGACACGCCTCATCTTGATTTTACCCCCCTTTATCTTTTTGATTAGCTATGGTTTGGTTGAGGCGTATGCAAGGATCTCCAAAAGTACCCCCAAATACTCAACTATATTTGTTGTAGCCTTAATAGTACTTATGGCTGGCAATTTTTTGTTTTACCAGCATAACTATTGGGTTCATAACCCATGGTACAGCGAACGATGGTGGCATGCCGGTTTTAAAGAGACTTTTGATGAAATAAGAAAAGTTGAGGCAAATTATGACAAGATAATAATCTCGAACGCAAATGAACCCCCGCTGATATTTTTTCTAGCATGGAATCATTACCCGCCCGAGGTCTTTCAGAAAGGATTGGATGAGGAATATATCAGTGGTTTTGGGTTGTTGAAAAAAACCGGCAAGTACTATTTTGGCCAGATTGGGGAAGAAGGCTTTTATTCGCTGCCCAAGTATATCCAAAAGGGTATGCTATATGTTGCTGTCCAAAGGGAAGTAAATACCAATTTGATAATGGAACCTTCAAAAGTTCCTGCTGGTCTGAAACTAGTGAAGGCAATTTCTTATCCGTCAGGTGAGCCAGCTTATTACCTTTTTGCAAAGGACGATGACAGTTAATTGTGTCTTGAAAAAGATTTGATGTTAAACAAATTAGTAAAGGATAATTTTACTTTTGCGATTATCGGTGCCATCCTCATTCGATTAATATTTGCCTTTTTGGTACATCATCCTGATGTCAATAACCACGTTGATTGGGGTATAAGATTTTTTGAATACGGTGCTAGTAAATTTTATCACCCATCATCTAATGTCTGGAGCTATACATGGCCTAATCAGCCTCCTGGAACGATCTATATTTTTGCTGTTGTCAAGGTTATTTCTGATATAGTCTTCGCATTTTTCTGGTTGGTCAATGTCACTATAAGTTTATTTCCCTCTAAGATAATGTTTTTTTTGGAGGGTAACCTACACTTTGTGATGGCCAAACTTCCGGGGATTATTTGTGATTTTGGGGTTGCGGCAGTAATTTATAGGGTTGCACGGGATATTCTCAAAAGTAGGCTTGCAAGATTTTACTCTCTAGGATATCTTTTCAACCCGGTTGTTTGGTATAACTCAAGTGTCTGGGGTCAATACGATAGTGTGGTTATCCTCCTTGCACTGGTTTCTATCTATTTTCTCCTCAAGAAGAGCATCTATCTGTCGATTATCTTTCTTGCTTTATCATTTTATGTAAAGATTACCCTTGTTATCTTCATCCCTATATATATTATTGCTCTTTATAAACTTGGAATAAAAGTACCCAGTTTAGTAAAGGCAATTTTGTTAGCCGGGATTTTAATATCTACCATAACCGTGCCCTTTTCAGATGGCTTCCCTATCTTATGGTTGTATAAACTTTATACGCAAAAGGTACTTGTCAATCAGCTGCAGGTCATAACTGCAAATGCTTTTAATCTCTGGGCATTTATTGCTGGGATCCATGAGCAACCGCATGATATGTTGGCTGGATTTTTAAGTTATAAGGTCTGGGGAGGAATATTTTTCGCAGTGAATTTATCGGTTATTGCTTATCAGTTTTATAAGTCTTTCACGCCAAAAAATTTCTTTTGGTCACTTTCATTGGTTTCACTATCCTCTTTTGTATTTCTAACCAATATGCATGAAAGATACTTATACCCATTCTTTGTGTTTTTTATGCCGGTGGGAGGAAGATTATTGTCTTATTGGATTTTGGCTATTATAAATTTATTAAATTTGTATAATTTTTGGTGGTTTCCGAGATTGGGTTTTTTGGTCAGTTTTTTGTCTTTTGGGGATAGGGTTATGCCAAGAATTTTGGGTCTAGGGGTCACTTTTTTGTATTTCTATCTGTTGGGAATATTCATACGCAGAAAGGGAGTGGTTAAAATATAATTTGATATGAAAAGATTATGGATTTTTATCTTTTTTCTGGCGCTTTTGTTAAGGCTAGTCTTGTTGGATCAGCACCCCAGAGGTTTTACTCCGGATGAAGCATCATTTGGGTATGATGCCTATAGCATTCTATTAACAGGTAAGGACCAGTGGGGGAATTTGCCATTTTTCTTGAAGTCGTTTGGTGATTATAAGCCTCCAATCTATTCGTTATTGGCAGTCCCCTCCATTGCCTTATTTGGCTTGACTGTTTTTTCCGTGAGGCTCCCAAATGCGATTATTGGAAGCATGGCTGTGATTGTTTTTTACTTTCTAATTCTTGAGATATTTGAATATGAGAAAGGAAGGAAGAGCTGGTTTGGAGACGAGTTTAGTAGAAAGAAGTATTTTGTTGGCACATTAGCAAGTTTTCTTTTGGCAATTTCGCCGTGGCACATTGCTTTAAGTAGAGGGGCGTTTGAATCAAATCTAACCACTTTTTTTATGACTCTTGGTATTTATCTTTTCACGAAGTTTATAAATGCGGGCAATCGAGCGTATCTATTTACTTCATTTATTGCATTTGGGATCAATCTTCTCACTTATCACTCAGCTAAGTTTGTGACCCCGGCAGTGGTTGCGACAGCTATACTTCTTTTTCGAGAACCGCTTCTTAAAATAAAAAAAGATTTTTTCATTTCAATCTCCATATTTGTGATGTTTTTGTCATTGGCGTTTGGGACATTCTTTGTTGGTGCAGGGAGAAGGGTTTTTGACGTGTCAATTGCAAATATCTCAGTTGGAGGAGCATCTGTTGACAGAACAAGAGCTATTAAGAATGGACTTGATGCAACTGCGGCAAGGATTTTCCACAATAAATATCAGTTTTTTGTAAAAAGTTTTTTGTCAAACTATTTAAGTTATTTATCCCCCCAGTTTATGTTTACAAGGGGAGCCGGGGAGAGAACCTATGGGATGTCAGATGATAGAGGGGTTTTTTATTGGTTTGAGCTGCCGCTAATGATTTCATTTGTAGTTTGGTTGATAAGAACGGGTTGGGTAAGAGCGATCTTTTTGTTTCTTATATGGTTTTTACTTTCTCCAATCCCTGCATCACTAGCCCTTGGTCCTGGCTTTGCTGCAAATAGGGCTGCTGTAATGCTTCCGTCAGTATACCTATTTTTGGCAATTGGAGCCTATGAATTGTCTGTATGGTGCTTAAGAAGACTTGGAATTGGACTTAAATTGATTATTTTCCTTGGAGGATCATTTGTTTTTATTTTCTTTTTTGCTTTTGTTGAGAACTATTTTTTTGTTGCTCCATCAAAGATTGCTAAGGATATGCTTTACGGTAATTTTGAAGCAGTTAAGTATGTATCATCCCAAGACCGAACAGTTGTTGTTAGTACAAAGTTATCAGAACCTCATATCTATGTAGCCTTTGTTGAAGCTCTCGACCCAAGAGTATATCAAGAATATACCAAAGAGTGGAGATTCGATGAGAGTGGACTTGGGTGGGTAGATCAGCTTTCGTCTTACAGGCTTGGAAATTACATTTTTGAAAGTGTTACCTATGATAAGTGGAAGAATAGTGGAGCCATTATAGTTGGTCGGCCGGAGGAGTTTCCCCCCGGGGTGGTTCCTTTGAAGAAGTTTTCCTCTGAAGGGGTTGATTTGGTATATGTTGTGGATACTTTGATTTCGAATTATGCGAGTGATTCAAGATAGAAGACTTATTTTTTTGATAATTTCTTTAGGACTTATCCTTAGGGTTTTTCGCGTTTGGGAAGTGCCACCCTCTCTCAATTGGGATGAAATTAGTCATGGGTATAATGCATATTCAATATTAAAGACAGCAAAAGATGAATGGGGCGTGACCTTTCCGATCATATTTCGAGCCTATGGGGATTACAAGCTTCCTGTCTATATTTACCTCACTGTTTTTAGCGAGTATCTCTTTGGGGTCAATGCCTTTTCAGTTAGACTCCCCTCAATATTGGCAGGAATTGGGATAATCGTTTTTACATATTTACTTGTAAATGAGCTTTTTTCTTTCAAACAAGAGAAGTTTAAGTCACAAGCTAAGGTGATTGCAGTTATTTCTAGCTTATTGGTTGCTGTTGAACCTTGGACATTGTTTATATCAAGGGGGGCATTTGAGGCAAACCTTTGTTTGTTTTTTTTAGTTTCCGGTATTTACTTTTTTCTTAGGAGTATTTCTTCTGGTACCAAGTTTTTAATTTTGGCAATGATGTTTATGGGGATGTCTGTTTGGACATATAACTCTGCCAGGATATTTACTCCGATAATGCTTGTTATCCTTATTCTAGTTTATAAGAATGAAATTTTTAGGCCCTCGACGGACAAAAAGAAGTTATGGCTTTCTTTCTTAATTACTGCCATTTTTGTAATTCCTATGTTCTATCAACTTTCAATGCCGGCAGGCCAGGCACGATACTCAAAGGTCGCGATATTAGATGATGGCGCAATTGCCCGAATTGAAGAGGCTCGACAAAATTCATCTTTGGGGCCATTCTTGGCAAGGTTCGTTTATAACAAGCCTTTATATTTTACTAGGAGTTTTTTGGCTAACTTGGTTTCCCATCTAAGCTGGGATTTCGTTTTTTTAAAAGGAGGAAACAATTATCAATTTAATGTTCAAAAACATGGGCTTTTATATCTTGTTGATTTTCCATTTTTTCTTTTGGGATTGGCTATCTTTTTGAAAAATTGTTTTGCGGGCAACAAGAGGTATCTACTTGTAATCTTATGGCTAGTTTTAGGAGCTATACCGTCAAGTGTCACCAGAGATGCGCCACATTCTCTAAGAAGTGTTACAATGCTACCTACGCCAATGATAATTTCCTCATTTGGACTTTGGTGGGCAATCTCAAGGGCAGGAAAATATCTTATGGCGATATACTTGTTATTACTTGTTATTTTTTCCACTAGGTATTTATCACTTTATTTTGGGGAATACAGAATAAATTACTCAAAGTCATGGCAGTACGGCTATGAACAGTTGGTTGGTTATATTAAAGGAGCTTACGGCAACTATCAAAAAATCATAATCACAAAGGAATATGGTGAACCCCATGAGTTTATCCTTTTTTATTGGCCTTGGGATCCGGAGAAATACAGGTCAGACCAAAACCTTTCTAGGTTTTATCAATCTGATTGGTATTGGGTAGATAGTTTTGATAAGTTTTATTTTGTTAATAAGTGGGACATACCGCCAGATGGGAGGCATCTGATAACAGAAAGTGGAATCGATGTTGACTGCAGGAACGTCAGATGTCTTTTGGCTGTTGGGCCAGGTAGCAGACCTCTTGGTTGGAGAAAAATCAATGAAATTTATTTTCTTGACGGGAATGTAGCCTTTGAAGTATATGAAAACCCAGACTAATTCTAGGACAAGAACTGTATTTTTGGTTTTTATTTTGCTGGTAGCTGCCTTTTTGAGATTTTGGAAATTAGGAAGTATCCCAAATGGTCTTACTCCTGATGAGGCCGCATTGGGTTACAATGCGTATTCTATCTTAAAGACCGGAAAGGATGAATACGGCCAAAGACTTCCTTTGGTATTTAAATCATTTGGGGATTATAAGCCAGGCCTTTACATATATCTTAGCACAGTTCCTGTATTTTTACTCGGATTGAGTGATTTTTCTGTTCGGGTGGTAAGTGCATTAGCAGGAGTTGTCGCAGTGTTTTTGCTTTTCAAGATAGTTGGAGAATTTCTTAATAAGAAAGATATAGTTCGGTTAGGGAGTTTATTTCAGATGCTTTGTGCAGCTTCGATTGCCCTATCTCCTTGGCATATACATTTTTCGCGAGGTGCATGGGAAGCAAATTTATCACTGACATTAACCCTGGCAGCTATACTCTTTTTTCTAAGATCACTTAAAACTTTTGGCTACTTTTTTTACTTTCTTTTGTCGTTGATACTTACGATTTTGACGTATCATGGTGCCAAGCTCTCGTCTGTGATAGTTTTTGTTATCCTTGTTTTAGTGTTCTTTAATGATTTTATAGGCGTCTTAAGGAAAAATATATTTAGGTTGTTGGTATATCTTGTCTTTAGTTTTGTGATTTTACTGCCTGTGTTTTTGAATCTTTTTGAAGAGGGATGGGGAAGATTGGCAGTCTTTAGTGTTTTTTCTTATCCAAGGCCACCAGAGTTACTTAGCCTTTTTCTTGGAGAGGGTAATGAATCAAAAATGTCTCTCACATATCTACTCTTTCACTCCGAAGGATTAAATTTTTTAAGGGGTATTTTAGGGAGATGGTTCAACCATCTGTCTTTTCAGTTTCTGTTCTTTGCTGGCGATTGGTCAAATCCGAGGCATGTTCCACCAAACCACGGCGTCTTGCCTTTGTTTGATTTAATCACTCTCCCCCTTGGATTTTTTTTAGCTGTAAAGGATTTAAGGAGCAAACTGATAAGATTTTTTGTGACCTGGTTAATTTTGGCTCCTCTACCCGCGGCGTTATCCAGAGATTCTGTATCAGCAGTAAGGTCTCTTAACATGGTCGCTTCCTTTGCGGTTATACCTTCCTTGGGGGCATCTTACTTTATAAACTTTGTTTTGGGTATTAAAAAAGTTTTTCCGAGAATATTGGTTTCATCATTGGTAGTTGTTTTGTTCTTGGGGTCATTCTTGTATTTTCTGGATGCATATTATATCCATGTGCCCGTCCACAACGCAAAGTATTGGGAGTACGGTCTGAGGGAAGCAGTAAAAGCGGTTCTGCCGATCAAAGATAGTTATAGAAAAGTAATATTTCAACAATCATATGTTCAACCTTATATTTATTTTCTTTTTTATGGAAAGTACGACCCTGCAAGTTATCAGCAAAAAGCTTCTCTCACAAGATACTTAGGACCGGATGTAGGTCTAGTCGATAGGCTTGATAATATTGAGTTTACATATCTATCGTGGCCGATTGTGGTTGAGGAGAATGTTTTGGTGGTTGGGACATCTGATGTTATCGTGAGCTATAGTGAGAATGATTACAAACTCATTAAGAATATTATTGATCCCGACGGCAATGTATCTTATCGGATTTTGGAATCCAGAAGAAGATGAAAGTAATTAGAAAACCGATTATTATCTTGGCTGTAATTTTATTTATTGCAGCGGTATTAAGACTAGTAAATCTAGGAAGTTACCCTGCTCTAAATGCTGATGAGGCATCAATTGGCTATAATGCCTTTAGTCTTCTCTTGACAGGAAAGGATGAGCATGGTAACCCCTGGCCATTGCATTTTCAGTCGTTTAACGACTACAAGCCAGGCCTTTATTTTTATTTAGCAATGCCATTTATTTATATTTTTGGACTTAATGAGGTTTCTGTAAGATTGCCGAATGCTTTGTTTGCGATAATAAGTGTCATCTTTGTTTATCTCTTAAGTGGTGAGGTATTTGTAAGTCACAGTAAAAAAAGTTATATTCAACTCTTATCTGCCTTTGTTCTTGCTATCTCACCATGGCATATACATTTTTCGCGAGGTGCATGGGAGGTAAATGTAGCAACATCCTTTATTCTTGCAGGAGTGGTTTTCTTCTTGAAATTTACTAGGAATAAGTCTTTTTGGGCATTAATTGCTTCTGGAGTATTTTTTGTACTTTCATTGTATACCTATCATGCAGCTCGGGTTGTGTTACCACTGTTACTAGTTGGTGTTGGGATAATATACAGGCGGATATTGATTAGTGATTCTAAGAAGCTTTTAATTGCTTTTTTGATCTGCTCTGTTTTCATTTTGCCCTTGCTAAACGAATTGAAAAACGGCAGTGTTTTTTCAAGAGTTTCGGGAGTCGGTTTATTTTCCGATATAGGCCCTTTTGCACGAACTAATGAGCAGAGGGGCGAACATAAAGATTATCAGGCTTTATGGCCCACACTTTTACACAATAAGGTTGTCAATTACGGTTTGGCCTTTTTGGCTAACTGGGGAAAACATTTCCATGGGGAATTTCTGTTTTTATCAGGGGATATAATTCAAAGAAACAGAGTCCCAGAGACAGGGCAGATGTATATTTTTGATATTGTTACACTAGCTATTGGTATGGTTTGGATATTAAGAAGATTAAATAAGGGCTTAAAGTTAGTTCTTTGGTGGCTTATTGTTTCTCCATTTGCTGCAGCGTTTACTTTTCAGTCGCCTCATGCTCTGCGGGCACAGAATATGGTTATTCCATTGTCAATTGTATCTGGATTAGGATTGTTTCTAATTCTGGAAAATTCGAGTAAATTAGCAAGAGGCAGGTTTTTACTGAGATCTATATTTGTTGGCATTGTATTCTTGGTGATTGGGTGGGGACTCGCGCGTTATCAGCATATGTACTGGATACACATGGCAAAGGAGTATAAATATTCCTCCCAATACGGGGTTAAGGGGCTGGTCAATTATGTCAGGAACGAGGAGAACAAGTATCGCGGAATATTAGTTACAAGTAGGTATGATCAGCCTTATATTCTTTTTCTTTTTTATTTGGGTTATCCGCCCGATATGTTCCAATATAACCATACCCTAACCCCAAGAGATAAGTATGGTTTTTCGACAGTTGAAAAGTTTGATAAGTACGAATTTAGAAGTATTGATTTTGATAAAGAGAGACCAAGAACTAGTGGATATTTGATAGCTGGAACACCTGAGGAAATTCCCGATGAAGCAAACATAGTCAAAAGAATTTACGGAAGCAATGGTCTTGAATATTTTGAGGTCGTTGCAAATTAATGGATGCTAAAAGTATGAAAATTGCAATTGTCGGCGCCGGTTTTACTGGTCTTTCAGCGGCTTATAAGTTGGCTAGTAAAGGTCATGAAGTTAGTGTTTTTGAATCAGAGTCTGGTCCAGGAGGATTGGCTGGTGGTTTTAGTGTCAAGGGTTGGGATTGGCAACTTGAGAAGCATTATCATCACCTTTTTGTTAATGATAACGCAATCATTGATTTGGCAAGGGAGATTGGCCACAGAATAATTTTTACAAGACCGAAAACTTCTGTGTATCTAGAGAACGCTGTATACCAGCTTGATTCACCACTTAGTCTTCTTCTATTCCCACATCTGCCCCTATCTTCTCGCCTCAGGACAGGGATTGGGCTTTTGTATCTAAAGACAACTAACAATTGGAAACTTCTTGAGAGATTTACTTCTGGAGAATTTATTCTTAGAGTGATGGGAAAGGATTCATGGAATGTGCTATGGAAGCCTCTTTTTCAGGGCAAGTTTGGGGATTATTACAAAAAAATTCCAGCATCTTGGTTTTGGGCCAGGATTAAAAAAAGAACTACCTCCTTAGGATATCCTGAAGGTGGTTTTGTTAATCTCTCAGAAAGTATAGAACAAAAGATTAAGAGCTTTGGGGGAAAGGTGTATTACAAAAGTTTGGTTGAAAAGATAAAGAGGACGAAGATGTTAGAATTGACTCTATCCAATGGGGAATGGAAAGCCTTCGATCGGGTGATATGTACTTTGCCTACACAAGCGTTTGTAAGAATTACCGAAGGATTGCCTAAATTATATGTCAACAACATGTCTAGACTTAGTGGACTTGGGGCAATTACGACCGTATTACTAATGAAAAAGAAGTTTTTTCAAGACGGAACATATTGGTTAAACATAAATGACCGAAAGTTGTCTTTTTTGGCGCTTGTGGAACATACGAATTTGGTTGACTCAAAAAAATATGCGGGTAATCATCTTCTGTATATTGGGAATTATTTGCCAACAACCCATCCCCTTTTTCAGAAAAGTGATTTAGAAGTGCTGGAAACATATATTTATGATCTTGGGAAAGTAAATCCAAATTTTGATAGGAGCTGGATAAAGAAGTTTTTTGTATTTAGGTCAAGCTTTGCTCAGCCAATCTACCCTACAAACTATTCTTCAAAAATCCCTGGTTTTGTGACTCCAATTGATGGTCTCTTCCTTGCAAATATCCAGCAGGTATATCCTTGGGACAGAGGGACTAATTATGCAGTAGAATTGGGGTTAAAGGTAGCTGATTTAGCGATTAATCATGGAAAGTAAGGTATCCAGCAAGCAAAGAAAAAAGCTTTCGGTAGTTATAGCAATAAGGAATGAACAGTCCAATATCGGAGATTGTATTAAATCAGTAGAGAATATAGCTGACGAGATTGTTGTAGTTGATGATGGGTCGAAGGATAGAGGTGCTGAGATTGCCAAGAGAATGGGTGCAAGGGTTTACAGACATGTGCACAAAGTAAATTTCCATGAAAGTAAGCAATATGCAATTGAAAAGGCAACAGGTGATTGGATCTTGCAGTTAGATGCGGATGAGCGAGTTACTACCCCCCTTGCAGAGGAAATAAAGGCTGTTATTGCGGCGACTGGTGATGAACTCTTGTCAAAAGTAATTAGTGGAGACAGGGGTAGTGGTTTGTCAGAAAAGCAGAAACTTTTCTTGCGTTATCAAAATCAGGTTAGAAAATTGAAGGGAGTGGTTGGTGGGGATAATGGTGAGGTGGTTGCATTTTTTATTCCTCGCTTGAATTTTTTTCTTGGTAGACCGTTAGTACATGCTGGAGTATATCCCGATGGTGTTATACGCTTGTTCAAGAAAGGTAAAGCAAGATTGCCCGCAAAATCGGTTCATGAACTTATGCGGGTTGATGGAAGAGTAGGGTGGCTTACGAACGATTTGGAACATCACGAATCACCCACTCTTAGTAGATATCTTGAAAGAGCCAATCGCTATACGGACTACACTGCCTATGAATTTGAGAAAAGTAGATTGAAAACTGACTTTTTCAATTTTGTAAAGTTTAGCCTTCTTGTCCCATTAGTTTATTTTATTAAATTGTATTTTAGACATGGTGGATATAAAGATGGGATGGGAGGTTTTGTCTGGAGTTTTTTTTCGGCACTTCACTTTCCCATATCTTTTTTTAAGTATTGGCAAAAGAACAAAAAGTGATATAAGTTGATATTATGTTAATAAAGGATCTAACTGCTGTCATTGCTGGTGCTACAGGAGGCATTGGGACTGAGATATGTAAAAAGTTTAGTGAAAGGGGGGCAAAAATTGTGGCAATTGCACGGTCAAAAGAAAAACTTTCCAATTTAACTGGAAAAATTGGAAAGGATAATATTTTTCCGGTGGAGTGTGATTTTACTGACCAAATCGAGTTAAGAAAGGCGGTAGAACTTGTTCAAGATAGGCTCTCTACGATTGACATTTTAGTAAACTCTGCTGGAATTGGAATATACGGCGGTATTGAAGATATAAAAGTTACGGATTGGGAAAGATCATTTGCAGTGAATGTTGACGCTCCCTTTTATTTGATAAAGTCATTTTTACCACTTCTTAGGAATTCTACTCGTGCTTTGGTTATAAACCTGGGGTCTGGGATGGGCGAAATTCCCATGGCAGGAAGGAGTGTGTATTGTGCGACTAAGTTTGCTTTGAGAGGAATGACCCTATCTCTGGCTGAAGAATTTGCAAAGACAAACATTCGTTTTGTCCACCTTGCCTTAGGAAGTGTCTTGACAGGTTTTGGACCGATGACTCTCAAAGAGAAAAAAGAAGAGAACCTAAAAGGAAAGTCGTATCTTACTCCCGCTAGCGTAGCAGAAAGGATTACTCATATTATCGAAAATGATGAGATTGAGGACGAAATTCGGATCTATCCGACTGGCTATGCCTCAGAAAAAAGTATTTCTTGATTAATGAATTTTGACAAAAAGATTACATTTACCAGGGTTGGAATTTTACTATTGGCGTTTTTGGGACTTATCGATGCTGTTTATTTATCCAGTGAGCACATAAAAGGTTTAATTCCTCCATGTACCAACATTGTCTTCCTGGATTGTGGGAGGGTTTTGCAGAGCCGTTGGGCTAGTATATTTGGTGTACCTGTTGCGTTTATAGGAGTCTTTCATTATTTCATTGAGTTTGTTGTTGCCCTTTTGCTTGTCTTAAAAGATAGAGGAATATTAAGAAGGATACTTGTCTTCTTCTCATTGGTAGGATTATTGGGGTCTACGTATCTAATGTTTATCCAGTTTGTAGTTATAAGAAGTATCTGCCTTTATTGCACTTTATCTGCATTTTTGAGTTTAATGATATTTGTCATAACTTGGAAGTTTTTTGAAAAAGAACGCAAAGAAGAGTGTATAAAAATTACTCATTTGATATATAAATACATGGCTAAGAGAATACTTTTTTTGTTCAATGCTGACTTTATACACGAGGCTGCGGTGAGTTTTGGTGCGTTCTTATCTCGTTTTAGGGTCGCTCGGGATGCTCTTGATTTCTTCTATTTTATTGAAGATAGGACCCTATACCAGAATATTCTTGGCATGCACTTTGATAATCCCGTTGGGCTTTCTGCTGGGTTTGATTATGATGCGAAGCTCACCCAGGTTCTTCCTAGTCTGTCATTTGGCTTTATGACTGTTGGGACCATAACCAATTTAGCTTACGAGGGAAATCCCAAACCTCGTTTAGGAAGGCTCCCAAAGTCTAGATCTCTTATGGTTAATAAGGGATTTAAATCAATCGGAACAGATGAAATAATCAAAAGACTTGCCGGAATAGACTTTGAAATTCCAGTTGGTATAAGTGTTGGTAGATCAAATTCGGGTTTGCTCAACACGCATAGGAAAAGCGTAGACGACATTATGTCCTCATTTAAGAAGCTGGACAAGGCAAATCTGAATAATGCTTATTATGAATTGAATATCTCATGTCCAAACCTGATCAATTCAATGAATGTGGATTTTTATGATCCAAATTCACTTGATGGACTTCTTTCTAGCTTAGACGAACTTCAGCTTTCAAAACCCATCTTTGTTAAAATGCCAATAGACAAGAAGGATGCCGAGGTTATCGATATGTTAAAGGTGATTTCTTCCCACAAAATTGCTGGAGTTATATTTGGCAACCTGCAAAAAGATAGAAACCATCCATCACTTGTTCAGGAAGAGGTAAAAAGGTTTAAGGCTGGAAGTTTTAGTGGTAAGCCTACATGGCAAAGGTCAAATGAGTTAATTAGCCTAGCATATAAAAATTTTGGAAAACGCTTTGTGGTTATAGGTACTGGGGGGATATTTAATGCTCGTGATGCTTATGAAAAGATTAAAAGAGGAGCAAGTTTGGTGCAATTAATTACGGGAATGGTATTTGAAGGTCCACAGCTTATTTCCCAGATAAATTTGGGTCTTGTTGAGCTATTAAAGAAAGACGGTTTCAAAAAAGTTGAGCAGGCAGTTGGCATCTATAATAAGTAGGCCTTGTATCTAGGAAGCGTATTTTGGTTTGTTTTTGGGTATAATAGTTGTGATGAAGGTAGCAATTGATACGGGACCACTAAAGACTGGTAGTTCGGTACGAGGGATTGGAAGAAATACAAGAGAGCTTATTGTTCACCTCCATAAAATATCGGAAAAAAAAGAAAAAGAGGTAATTATCAACGACCTTGATTTTTCAAGGAGTGATCTGTCCGATTATGATATTATCCACTACACCCAGTTTAATCCATTTTTTTCGTCTTTTAGGCTTCATCCTGGTAAGAAAGTTGTTCTTACAATACATGACTTAATTCCTCTTTTGTACCCTCGAAACTACCCTCCGGGAATTAAGGGTAAGTTTAGGTATCTTATCCAAAAACTTTTGGTCAAGAAAGTCAATGCCGTTTTGACGATCTCGAACACGTCTAAAAAGGATATTATAAGATTTCTGGGTATTGAGCCGGAAAAGATCTATGTAGTGTATCTTGCCGCTTCTAGGGAGTTTAGAGATATTAGATCTGAAAAAACCCGATTAATGAAAGTCGCAAAAAAATATAACCTTCCAGATAAATTTGTGCTTTATGTAGGTGATGTTAATTTCAACAAAAATCTTCCCCTTCTTATTAATGCTTGCAAGATAGCTGGAGTTCCGCTAGTGATTAGTGGGAAAAGTGCTGTTGAGATAGAGACAGAGCTGCAGGGGGCGTTTCAACTTGAAGGACCGCGTGATTACTTGAGATTTGTAATGAATAGAGTTCACCCAGAGATAGCGCACTGTCAGACTGTCCTTGATTTGATAAAGGCTAATAATGTGATTCGTACTGGTTATGTTTCCGATGAAGACCTTGTTGCTCTGTATAACTTGGCAAGTTTATATGTCCAGCCTTCCTACTATGAGGGGTTTGGGTTGCAGGTTATTGAGGCCATGTCGTGCGGGACACCCGTTGTAGTGTCAAGGACAAATGCCTTAACTGAGGTTGCGGGTGGGGCAGCCCTAGTGGCTGATCCACATGATCCCCGTGATATGGCTAAAAAAATTAGCATGGTTGTTGATGACAGAGCATTGCGCGCGGAACTTGTTTTGCGTGGAAGAAAAAGATGTAAAGACTTTTCTTGGGAGAAGACAGCGAAGGAGGTTTTAGCTATGTATGAATATTTGGCTAGTGTCTTCTAGCGGGATATCATTTTTGGTCAAGGACAGAAAATGAAAAAGGTAGTATCTTTTTTTTTGATTTGGAGACTTTATCTTTTTGCTTTACTGTTTGTATCGTGGTTTACTGTTCCCTTGGGAAAAAATTTTCTTGGAGGAGGCTATTCTAATTACTTGAGGAATCCATTTCTTTGGGCGTGGCTTAATTTCGATGGTGAGCACTATTTGGCGATTGCTCAAAGAGGTTATCGGGATTTGGAGTATTTTTTCTTTCCAATGTACCCAATGCTTATTAGGGCAGTCTCGTCTTTTTTCCCTGGGAATTTTACTGATCTGGCTTATGTGGGTCTTGTAATAAGCAATATATGCTTTTTATTTTCCCTCATCGGGCTTTATAAGCTGGTCATGATTGATTATGAGGAGAAAATTGCGTTTTTGGCGACTTTACTTTTGATTGTTTTTCCGGGGTCATTCTTCTTTGCCTCTTTTTACACGGAGTCATTGTTCTTTGCGTTGACAGTCTGGGCATTTTATTTTGCCTTAAGGGGGAAATGGTTTTGGGCATTTGTCTTGTGTGGTTTATCAAGTGCGACAAGAATTGTAGGCATTGCTCTCCTTCTGGGACTAGTAACTGAATATTTTGAAAATCGCAATCGCAGAAATCTCCTTCCTATTCTTATCTTAATTGGCATTTCCGGACTTTTTGCCTACATGTTATTTCTCTATCTTAGAACCCAAGATCCATTAGCTTTTTTTCATAATATTGGAATTTACGGAGCGCAAAGGTCGCAAAGATTGATACTTTTCCCTCAAGTATTTTACCGTTATTTTTTCAAGATAATTCCCAACCTCAATTACCATTTTTTTCCAAGCGTTTTCTCAACATTTCTTGAGTTGTCCTCGGCGGTTATCGTTCTTGTTGGTCTTGTGGGCGGGGTTATCAAAAAAATCCGCTTATCGTACCTTTTATATCTTTTATCAGGATTTTTGATTTCAACGGTACCTGGGAGTTTCTCATCTCTTCCAAGATACATATTAGTATTATTTCCTATTTTTGTGATTTTCTCTCTGTACCTTTCGGGAGTAAAAAAGTATAAACTTGTTGCAGTTTTGTTTTTGTTAGTTATCGTAAATTTTATTGCAGCCGTATATTTTTTCAGAGGCTATTGGGTAGCTTGATATGAAGAAAGCTCATAAAATTATTGGTGCTACTTTCCCCTTTTTAGGGAAGGTAATTGAACATCCTCTCTTTTCGGGAAGCCTCGTTATGGTAGTTGGGCTTAATCTAACCAATTTTTTTGCCTATATTTACCATTTTTTGATTGGACGAATGTTGGGTCCTTCGTTATACGGAGAGCTCTCTTCCGTAATCGGGATTTTGACAATAGTCTTTACTCTTTTTTCTTTCTTAAGCCTGGTTGTTGTTAAATTTTCTTCATCAGAGGAAGATGCTGAAGCATTATTTGTTTGGTTAAAGGCAAGATTACTTTTATTCTCAGCCGGGTTGGGAGGTCTAATCTTATTAGCTTCTCCTTTTTTATCGTCTTATCTTGGGGTTGATATATTACTAGTCATGATTGTTGCACCAATAACCGCGATATCAGTTCTTGGGATTGTGTATAGGTCATATCTCCAGGGAAAAATGCATTTTGGAAAAGTAGTTGTCGCCTCAAATCTAGATATGGCATCTAGACTTCTAGTATCTTTTACTCTTGTATATTTGGGATATAAAGTGATTGGAGCATTATTTGGTGTTTTGCTTGGTGGAGCATTAGGACTTATATTTCTTGATAGATCAATAAATAGGATCTCGCTGACAAATGGTGAAAGAAGAGTGGCGATTACTGGGGCAAAGCTAAGAAAAATCCTTTTATTTGTGATTCCTGTTTTTGTGACCTCTCTGTCAACAAATCTGATGATGACAATTGATATTTTGATGGCAAAACATTATCTTGACTCAGCTAGTGCCGGAATCTATTCTTCTCTGTCAACGCTTGGGAGAATAATTTTTTATGCCGCGGGTCCAATCTCTTCAGTTTCCTTTCCACTAATTAGCGCAAGCTTCTCAAAAGGAAAACCTTTTTATAAGTATTTTTATCTTAGCTTAGCCTTGACTATATTTTTATGTCTGTCTATTTTGGTTTTGTATCTGATTTTTCCAAGTGTAGCGATAGGAGTATTGTTTGGTGAAGAATTCCTGCAAGGTTCCTACTTTCTTGTCTGGTTTGGCCTTTTTATGTTTATTTTTACAATCTCTCAACTTTTTATGAGCTTTTTTTTGTCTATTGAGAGTACAAATATTGTCTATGTTGCACTTCCTATAGTCTTTATCCAATTTTTTGGGATAATGCTATTTCACTCAAATATTCTTGACATTGTAAAAGTCAACCTTTTTTCAGTAACTTTATTGCTTTGTATTTTGGTAATATACTTTCTATATGAAAAGAGGTTCCGATTTACGAAACCCTAAGGTTTCAGTGGTGATACCTGCCTACAGGGCGGAGAGAATAATAAAGAATTCTTTGATCAACGTGCACGACACGCTAATGCGCTCTCGATTTAATTTTGAGATAATATGTGTTGTTGATGGCAGGGTTGATAAGACGGAGTCAATCGCAAAAAGAGTTGCCAGTAAATACCCACACATTAAGGTGCTATCCTACGAGAAAAATCTTGGTAAAGGGCATGCCGTGAGGTATGGGATGGCGAATGCAAGTGGTGATATCATAGGTTTTATTGACGCTGGGTATGAGATAAGTCCAAATAGTATAGGAATGCTTTTGGAGCATTTTGAGTGGTATAAGGCGGATATAATTATTGGTTCGAAACGCCATCCTGCAAGTAGAGTTATTTACCCCTGGCAAAGAAAAATAATTTCTTGGGGATATCAAATGTTGGTGAGAGTTTTATTTGGTTTGAATATTAGGGATACACAAGTGGGGCTGAAATTTTTTAGGAGGGATGTCCTGAAGGCTGTTATGCCAAGGCTTTTGGTCAAAGCATTCGCTTTTGATATAGAAATACTTTCTGTTGCTAATTATTTGGGTTTTAAGAGAATTTTTGAGGCACCGGTTGAACTTAAGATGAAGTTTGGTAAAGGTATTTCAACAATTGCCTCTGCCGGATTTTTGAGGACAGCAATGGCTATGGCTTGGGACACTTTAGCTGTATTTTATAGGCTTAAGGTCGTAAAGTATTATGATAATAAGAACAAATCAAACTGGATAACTCCGCCGTATTTAAGGATTTAGCAAGGACATGAATATTTTAATTCTTTCATGGAGAGGACCGGGTCACCCCAATGCTGGCGGTGCCGAGCAGGTGACACACGAGCATGCAAAAGGGTGGGTCAAAGCTGGACATGATGTGACATTGTTTACCTCTATGTATAAAGGTGCAAAAAAGGAGGAGGTAATGGATGGAGTTAAGATCAAAAGGGCTGGAGATCAATTCTTTGGAGTAAAAATATATGCTTTTTTGTGGTATTTTTTTGGTAAGCACCCAAAATTTGATTTGGTAGTTGATGAGTTTCATGGAATACCGTTTTTCACACCTTTGTATGTAAGAACAAGAAAGCTTGCCTTCATTCACGAGGTAGCAAAAGGAGTTTGGAAGTTAAACCCTTGGCCAAGACCTTTTAATTTTATCCCAGCCTTTTTCGGCCCATTAATTGAAAGTTTGACATTTAAGTTTATCTATAAAAAAAATGTTTTTATGACGGTTTCCGAGTCAACCAAAAAAGATTTGATTGCGTCTGGGATTCTCTCTAAAAATATTAGAGTTGTGTTCAATGGAGTAAAAGTAAGTACACTAAAGAAAAAGTTTGACAAGGAAGTCAAGAAGACAGGCATATTCTTGGGAAGTCTAAGTTATGATAAGGGACTTTTAGATATAGTGAAGATTATTGGAGCTATTGATAGGAAAGATGATAATTGGCAATTTTGGATTGTTGGTAATGGACTTCCGGAATATATAAATTACATAAATGAAAAAGCCAGAGAGTTGGGTGTCGAGAAGAAAATCAAGTTTTGGGGTTTTGTGAGTGAGACAAAAAAGTTTGAACTTTTGACAAGAGCCTGGGTCCTGTTAAACCCGACTGTCCATGAGGGATGGGGGTTAGTGAATATTGAGGCGAATTCTGTAGGAACCCCGGTTATTGGTTATGACGTCCAAGGAATGAAAGATTCAGTGAGGGATGGTGAGACTGGAATTCTGGTTGATAAAGGAGATTATAGAGCCTTGGCAGATAAAGCTCTAAAATTGGTTGGCGATAAAGAAAATTATCAGAAGTTTCAAGAAAAATGTAGGAGGTGGGCCTCCAGGTTTTCTTGGGACAAGTCAACAAAGGAGAGTCTGGAGTTAATTGAGAGTTTATGAAAAGAGTAGTGTTGATAACTGGTGCAACCTCCGATTTAGCCAAAGAGGTTATCAGTAAGCTTGTAGTAGAAGGCTATAAGGTTTACGCCACATCGAAGGTAAAATTTACTCCCGAAGATAAAAGTGTTAGTGTATTTTCGCTAGATGTCAGAAGTTGGGAGAACTGCAAGGATGTTATTGAAAAGATAATAAAAAGAGAAAAGAGAATTGACTGTCTGATAAATATTGCAGGATATACGATTTCCGGACCAAGTCTTAGCTTCAACGAAGATGACTTTAAGAATTTACTGGATATCAACTTACTTGGGCCGTTTAGACTTATCAAAAGCATATATCCTTTTATGAAGCAGCAGGGGGGTGGAAGGATAATAAATATCACTTCCTTAAATGGTCTTGTTTCACTACCCAATTTTGGTTTGTATTCTTCTTCAAAACACGCGCTGGAAGCCTTGGGAAACGCTTTGTATTATGAATTATATAAAGAGAAAATTTTTGTCACAAATCTTGCACCTGGTGCGATTGAGAAAAAAGGTGGTGGTTTGACTTTTTCCCATAAACCCGCAAGAGAAAAGTTTTTTCTCTTAAAGTTTTTAATGCCAATGCTTTCACCCGAGAAAGTTGCGGATTCGATTGTTAATCTTTTGCAAAATCCAAATCCGCCACCCACACTTGTTTTGGGATCTGACGCAAAAATTCTATTGGCTTTGAAGAGGTTTTTGCCTGGTTTTATTTGGTGGTATCTTATGAGATATGTATGGGAAAAAAAGTAGGCGAAAATTTACCTTCAATTTCGGTTTGTATAGCTACTTATAATTCAGCCAAAACTCTGGATAGGTGTTTAAGGTTAGTAAGGAAACAGACTTATCCGCAGGAAAAAATTGAGATTGTTTTGGGTGATGGAGGTTCGATTGATGGAACTTTGGATATTGCGAAAAAGTATGGAGCAAGGGTTGTTTCTATTCCAAAAGAAAAGCAACATGCAGAGTACAACCGAGGCGTTGCTTTTAATTCTGCAAAAGGAGAGCTAGCTTTGATTTTGGATCATGACAACTTTTTACCCAGTAAAAATTGGCTAAGACAAATGGTCGAGCCATTGCTAAGGCATAAAGAAGTAGTTGCTTCAAGCACTTGTTATTATCATTACAGCAAAGAATTAGATTTAATGGATAGATATTTTGCTCTTTTTGGGACGAGTGAACCGTTACCTTTTTTTCTTCATAAAGCAGATAGGATGCTCCAGTATTCCAAGAAGTGGAATCTGGTTGGGAAGGCGGAGGATTTTGGAGATTATTATCTAGTTTTATTTGAGAAAGATCCGAGAAAGTTTCCGTCGATAGGAAGTAATGGTTGCTTGATGAGGAGGAAACTTGTTCTGATGCATGCAAAAGCAGATCCAGAAAATCATTACCCGGTCGATGTTTTGTACGATATGGTTGCGGCAGGTTTTAATAAATTTGCTTTTGTTAAAAATTCGATAATTCACCTAACACACCAGAGAGGTTTTTGGGGCTTCTTGAAAAGGAGAAAGCGTTTTGTTGAACAATATCACTTTGAGGAGCACCAGAAAAGACGTTGGAGTGTAGTTATGCCGGGGGATGAGTTTGGCTTATTTGTTTTTGTGATTTATAGTCTTACAATACTTGGACCTTTGTATGAATCATTTAAGGGGTATTTAAAAATCAGAGATGTTGCTTGGTTTATGCACCCAGTGATGTGTTTGGGTACGACTCTGATATACGGATATGTTTTTTTAAAGTTTAAGATGCAATCTATTCTCAAGTCATTAATCATTTATCGTCAGCAATGAAATCAATTCTTTTTGTTACGATTGGGTTTTCTCCGAATGTTGGGGGAATTGAGACCCACTTTGACGATCTGACTAATGAGCTTAGTAGGCGTGGATTGACAGTTTGGGTTTTGACTTATAAACCGATAACTACGCCGGTGTCCGCGCCTTTTTTTGAGAGACGAGGAAAAAGGATATTCATATATAGAATTCCTTGGATAAGAGGTTGGTTTTATAAATTAGTTGATAAACCTGTTTTGGAATTTCTGTTTTTAACCCCCGGACTTTTTTTAGCGTTGCCATTGATTTTATTGAGTAAAGCAAGGAAGGTTTCAGTTATCCATAGCCACGGTCTTATTGCTGGATTTGTTGCTGTATTTTGGGGTAGGATTTTTGGTAAAAAAGTTATAACAACAACCCACTCGATTTACAATTTTCCCCAAAAGGGTTTATACAGAAATTTTGCAAGGTGGATCTTTGACAACTCCGATACTGTTTTATGTTTATCTAAACAATCAAAAAAAGAAGTTGAGTTATTGGGAGTGAATCCCGAAAAAGTTAAAACCTTTACCTATTGGATTGATTTACAAAAATTCAAAGTTCAAAAATCCAAAGCCAAAATTAGACAAAAATTGGGCTGGCAGAATTATAAGTTTGTAGTTTTATTTGTTGGAAGACTTGTAGAGGAAAAAGGAATTTTGGTTCTTTTAGAAGCCTCAAAAAGATGGAATAAAAACATAATTCTTGCCATTGCAGGATCTGGGCCTCTAGAAAGAGAAATTAGACGACAATCATCAACCATTGACCATTTAATTTTTCTTGGTAGGGTTAGTCAAGAAAAATTACCCCTTTACTATTCGGCAGCAGATTTAACCATAGTGCCCTCGATTCACGAGGAAGGATTTGGAAGGGTTATTTTGGAAAGTCTAGCTTGTGGAACCCCTGTGATTGGTTCAAATCGTGGAGCAATCCCCGAAGCTATGGATGAGACAGTTGGTAAGTTAATCGAAGTTACGCCCGAGAATATCAAGAAGGAAGTTGAATACTTTTACAAAAATCCTGATAAACTTAAAGAGTTGGCAAAAAATGCAAGGAGCTTTGCTGAAAAAAGATACTCTGAAAGGAATGCTGACATTTTGATAAAATCGTATCTTGAAGTAATTTATGGGAAATATGACTAAGATAAGGAATATTAAGAATTTGGTATCAGGAGAAATTGATATAGCCTTGAGGAGGAGAGCTTTTGAAATTTTGAGAGAATTGAGTATTTATAACCAAGGGAAAGTACTTGATGCGGGGTGTGGTTGGGGTTATTACTTAGATTTAATTGTGCGTTTTAAAAAAATATTTAAAAAAAATAGATTGCGATTGGTAGGTTTAGATAATGATAGAGAATCTATAGAGATAGCCAAAACTAGATTAAAAGGAGAAAAGGTTAAGATAGTGTATGGCGACATTACAGATTTGCCTTTCCCATCAAATAATTTTGATGTGGTTATTCTAAGCGAGGTTTTAGAGCATATAGATGACGATCTGAAAGCTTTAGAAGAGATAAGAAGAGTATTAAAAAATGGAGGTAAGTTGATACTTACTGTCCCAAATAAAAGCTACCCATTTTTGTGGGATCCTCTCAACTGGATATTAGAGCACTTCTTCTCAAAGCATATAAAAAATGGTTTTTGGAGTGGAATTTGGGCTAATCATTTGAGACTTTATGGTCGAGAGGATATCACCTTAATTATTAAGAAAGCAGGGTTCAAGATAGAGCAAGTAGAGTGTATTACAAATTGGTGTCTTCCCTTTAATGTTAATTTACTTTATGGTGGAAAATTTCCAACTTCATGGTCAAATTCTTTCTTAAAAAAGTTGAGGAAAAAGAGGAAGTCTTTCTGGTTAAAGCTTGTTTTTTTTGTTATTAATGCAGTTGATAGTATGAATGATCTTAGTTTATTCCTATCAAGAAATGGGGGAGTGAGTATTTTTGTAAGTGCTATTAAATGAATAAATGAAGTAATCCACGAACTATGACCAAAAGATTGATTGATAGATTATTGGAAAACACTGGCGATATGGCTCTCAAAAGAAGGGCAAGAAGAATAATTGAAGAATTGGACCCAAAAGATGGGGACAGGATCTTGGATGTTGGTTGCGGAGACGGATTTTATTTGCATCTTCTTTCAAATCTTGGGCTAGATCTTGATTTGACGGGGTGTGATTTTGATCCCAATGCTTTGAAATCTGCTAAGAAAAACCTTAAAGGGAAGAAAGTCAAACTAATTCAAGCTGATTTGATGAAAAAACTCCCCTTCAAAGATAAAAGCTTCGACAAGATAGTAATGAGCGAAGTAGCAGAACATCTTCCGGATGATGTTAAAGGGTTAAAAGAAGTTTATCGCGTTTTGAAACCGAGTGGAGTACTTTGTCTTTCAGTCCCCAACGCAAATTATCCCTTTTTTTGGGATCCGGTCAATTGGGTATTAGAGCATTTGTTTGGGACTCATATAAAGACTGGTTTCTGGGCGGGGATTTGGAACCAACACATTAGGCTTTATACTCCACTTCAAATAAAAAAAGTGGTTAAAAAAGCAGGGTTTAAGGTTGAGAAAATAGAGTCGTTAACCCAGTGGTGCTTACCATTTAATCACTATCTAATTAACCTGGGAGCTATCCTTTTAGCTCAAGATAAGGTTTCTCAAGGAACTAAAAATCAAGTGAGTAAATTTTCAAAACAAACCAAAAAGAAAAAAGGATTTATTAAGCTTTTCTTTGGTGTTTCCGGTTTGGTTGACAAGTTAAACAATAAAGTTTCATTAAATAATCCTGGGGTTGGAATTTTCTTAAAGGCTTTAAAATGAAGAAAATTAAATGGGGAGAAGATCCAAATTTTTCAGGGCCGCGAGATTATTATCGTAATTCTCTTATTTTAAGAGAAATATCAAAGTACAAGAATCGGGGGACGATTTTGGACTTTGGATGTGGTACTGGAAACTTGATTATTAGGCTTTCTTCAGCGGGTTACAGTTGTGTTGGAGTTGATTTGTCTGAGCTTTCTATAAATTTCCTTAAAAAAAGACTAAATGTTAAGAAAATTAAAAATGTGAGTATTAAAGTTGCGGGTGAAGAATTCCTTTATAAAACAACTTTCTTATTTGATGCAATAGTATCGGGAGAAACACTAGAACATTTAGAAGATGACGAGTATGCAATTAAAGGTTTCTATAAATGTCTTAAGAAAAATGGAATATGTGTTGTCACGGTTCCAGCACGTCCAGGTCTTTGGAGCAAGGTGGATGAGTATGCTGGACATTTTCGTAGATACAACGCTGAAGGGTTAGTTGGGGTTTTCAAAAAGAGTGGATTTTCTGTCATTAAAGTTTTCTATTGGGGATTCCCTCTTGGATATATTTGGGATAAATTTTTTCTTTCTCCGCTTTTTATTTTAAAGGTTGAGAAAGGAATTTCTTTTTCTAAAAGTAATTTTTTCCTATCTAAGTTTTTATCTAGTGAAAGACTAAAGTTACTATTGTCTTTACCCCTTTGGATTGATAATCTTTTTTGCTGGACAAATAAAGGCGTAGGTCTTTTGTTGGTTGCAAAAAAATGAGAAGCCCAATGGTTTCCATAATAATTTTAAATTGGAATGGTGTTAGAGATACGATTCATTGTTTAAATTCTCTTAAAAGAACTAGATACTCCAATTACGAAGTAATAGTTGTGGATAATGGCTCACTACGGGACGAAGCGAAAATATTAAAAGATAGATTTAGAAATTATGCCTCTATTTTCCGATTAGAAAGAAATCTGGGTTTTGCGGGAGGAAATAATTGGGCTTTTAAAAAGGCAAGGGGTGAATATATTGTTCTTTTAAATAATGATACGGTTGTAGATAAAAATTGGCTTGGTTCGGTTGTGAAGACTTTCGAGTCTGACGAATCGATTGCGATTATTCAACCTAAAATTCGTTTGTATTCAAAAAAAGATTATTTTGATTACGCAGGTGCAGCCGGCGGGTTTATAGACAGGTTTGGCTATCCTTTTACGAGAGGTAGAATTTTTAATACCCTTGAAAAAGATTTGGGCCAATATGATTTTAAGTGTCCAATTTTTTGGGCTAGTGGAGCGGCGATATGTATAAGGAGGTCTATTATCCATATCACTCGATATTTATTTGACGAGAACTTCTTTAATTATATGGAAGAAATTGACTTTTGTTGGAGAGTTCAAAATTTGGGGTTTAAAATTATTTTTATTCCTGACTCAGTTGTTTATCATAAAGTTGCGGCAAGTGCTAAAAAGAATTTGCTTAAGAAAAGGTATTATGAGCATCGCAATAATCTAATCTTACTATTAAAAAATTTGCCGTACAAGCTTTTGGTAAAAAGCCTTACCGCTAGATTTTTTTTAGAATTAATAACTTATTTTTACTATCTTTTAACTGGAAAGTTTACTTTTGTGTTAGCTTTGTTTTATGCCCATGTTGATTTTTTAAGATTACTCCCATTTTATATGGGGAAAAAGAATTTAAGATCTTCGGTATCTTTTGAAAACTATGTTTACCCTAAAAGTATTGTCTTATCTTATTTTTTATTTAGGAAAAGATATTTTTGGCAGTTAAAATTTGATAGCGTAGGGGAAAGGACAGACCCCAATGTCGTCTGGATGATGCCAACTTTTTTTCAGCATCAAAAGGTTTACGAATTTTGTAAAAGACTAGCTAAAGGTAAGACTGTTCTTGAATTAGGGTGTGGTTCGGGTCTAGGCGCCTTCGAAATTTCAGAAGTCGCGAAAGAAGTTTTAGCTGTGGATATACATGGCCAATCGATTGCTAAAGCGAAAGAGATTTACCAAAGGAATAATCTCAAATTTGAATGTTTCGATGTTACGAAATTCAAAACCTCGAAAAAATTTGATTTGGTCGTTTCTTTTCAGGTTATTGAGCACCTAGAGAAACCCGAAGATTTTCTTTTAAATGTAAAGAGACTAATGAAGAAGAGAGGTTTTTTTTTGCTGTCTACACCAAATCGGTTGACCCAATCTTTCAACGAGAACCCTTATCACATTAGAGAATATTCCAAAAAAGAGTTAGAAGAAATTCTTTCAAGGTTTTTTTCAAAGGTGTTTTTTTATGGACTTCACGGGAGTCCAAGAGCGAAGAAGTACGAAAATGATAGAAAAAAGAAAGTTTTAGAAGTGTTGAGATTGGATTTTTTAGAAATTAGAAACATTTTACCCAGAAGAATAAAAATATTTTTTTTCGAATTTTTTGTTCGTCTTGTTCGCCTAGGTATTTATTCAGCATCTCCTAGAAAGGTATTAGAGATTTGTAAAGAAGACTTTTTTATTAAGAAATTGAATGTTGATGAATCTTTAGATTTAATAGCAATATGTCGATATTAAGAATATTGTCAAAGAGATGGTATTTAGTTTATCTATTTTTGTCTGTTTTTCTGATATTATCATGGTTTCGTGACAGAAAAATTTTAGCCGCAGGTGAAGAAGGACTTTTATTTTATGAACCTCAAAGAATTTTAAATATTTACACTCACACTTGGTATGAAACGGGAACTGGGTATCCAATGCCGGTCATTCTTCCAAGGATTATCTATCTATCAATTGTTTCTCTTTTAGATTTATTTGTTTCAAGTTGGATCGCTCAAGCAGTTATTTTTTTCATCATACTGAGTGTAGGTCTTGTGGGGATGTATTTATTGTCGCAAGAATTTTTTCAAAAAGATTTCATTTCTTTTGTCAGTAGTCTTTTTTATCTTTTTAACCTTTACACACAGTCTCAAGTTTGGAATCGTTTCATAACTGCAGGCATGTTTGGCTGGGCATTCATACCATTTTTTTTATTCTTATTTGTTAAATGGATTGGAACTTTTAAAAAAAAGTGGATTTTGATTTCGACAATAAGCTTGTTGTTTATTTCAAATACTTTTGGACAACCTTCAAATGTTATTACCTTGTTGGCTCCAGTTTTTGTTTTCATTGTCTTAACTTTTGTAAGTGAAAAAAAGGCAGAAGTAAGATATAAAGAAATGGGAGGTTTTTTAGCCTTCTTTTTATTTTTTATAACAGTTAATATCTGGTGGATTTATCCGCTTACTAAATTGGGCGAAAGTTCCTTTTCTGAAGTTGCTGGAATTAATGAAAACTATGATACTTTAAGAGGAACTAGTATTTATTTCCCTACTGGAGAGATACTCTTTTTAAGACAGAGGTTTTTGTTTGGATCTTCCAGCCATTGGTATTTTTTTTATGCTTCCTATGTTTCTAAAATTGTCAGCTTGATAATTTTTTTTATCGTATCTGTGGGTGTATTGGCAAGTCGAACACAAAAAAGTTGGCGTTTTTTCATCTCTCTTTTTATAGTTGGCTGGTTTGTGAGTAAAGGTTCTAACCCTCCTTTTGGAGATATTTTTTTTAAATTTCTATTTTCTATCTTTCCAATTAGTACGGTTTTGAGAAACCCTTGGGAAAAATTTGGACTTGTTTTTGTCCTGCCTTACTCAATATTTTTTGCGCTTGGAGTAAATTTTATTTATCAGAAGCTGAAACCTAAAATCAGGGAAGTTGCTGTTGGCGGGATTTTGTTTTTGTCTTGCGGGGTTTTAGTTTGGCCTATGTGGACTGGAGCTGTTTATACAAAAGATGTTCATGTTCGAGTTCCTTTATATTACGAGGAAGCAAATGAATTTTTAAATTCTTTTGATGGTAGTGGGAGGATATTAATGCTACCAATGATTGCCGGAGACGGGGTTAAGATGAGTTGGGATTATGGCGGGATTGAGCCTAGTGAGTTTTTGTTCGATAAGCCGGCGATTTCAAAAATACTACGGACAAAGTATTTTGATGATATCTATTGGGGACTTCACAAGGAACTTAATGTGGATAAAAAAATAGAATCTCAAGATCTAGAAGATCTGGATGTAGCCTTTTTGATTTTAAGAAAGGATTTAGTCCAAGGATTAGACAAAAATGATTTAGCGGTTGAGGAGGTAAGGGAGATAATTCTAGCAAATAAAGATATTGGGTATCTGAAAGATTTTGGGGATTTAGAGATATATTTGTTTGAGCCAAATAAAGGCGGTTCTTTGTTTGAGGTTTTAGGTGGGAATGAGGGCATAGAAATTTCCTATCAAAAATTTTCGCCTACAAAGTATAAGGTTTTTGTAAAAAATTCCACAAAACCCTTTACTTTAGTTTTCAAAAATACGTACTATGATTTTTGGATAGCTAGGATAGATGAGGAAGAAATAAAAAACCATTTTTTAGTTTACAATTATGCTAATGCTTGGAAGATTGGAAAAACTGGAGATTATACTATTGATATAGTCTTTAGAGTCTGGCCTT
>QZGF01000001.1_pt1 | contig 103581 bp, 108 predicted proteins | sample 1990021 | NCBI WGS metagenome assembly QZGF01 (sample SAMN10076523, study PRJNA491371) | Subsurface metagenome, whole genome shotgun sequencing project. | isolation source: subsurface fracture fluid from borehole BE326-BH2 | place: South Africa: Beatrix Gold Mine | collected 2015-06-18 | reverse complement strand
TTCTACCGTCTTTAATCGGCGCCTTGATAGTGGTGATCGTCGGTTTAATCATTTCTTCAGGGCTCCGCACTTTAATAGAAAGAATCGTCGGCGTCTTGAAAATTGACTCGCTCCTCAGGAAAATCGGCCTTTCGCCGTTTTTTGAAAGAGCAGGGCTTCAGATTAATTCCGGCAAATTCCTCGGTCTTTTGGTTTACTGGTTTCTGGTAATCGTTTTTGTTCTGGCCGCTACCGATATTTTGGGGCTTTTCGGCGTTTCGATGTTCTTACGCGACGTCCTTTCTTATATCCCCAATATTATCGTCGCAGTTTTGATAATGCTGGCCGCCGTTGTTTTAGCTAATTTCCTAAAATCCTTAGTAAAAGCTTCTGTTTCCAGCGCCAAACTGCACGGCTCGAAATTCTTGGGAACTTTGGCGTGGTGGACAATAGTGGTTTTCGGCTTTTTGACTGCCTTGATTCAACTCGGCATTGCCACAACCATTCTTAACACCTTGATAACCGGTCTAATTGCCATGTTGGCTCTGGCCGGCGGTCTGGCTTTCGGTTTGGGCGGCAAAGATTACGCAGCCTATCTCTTGGAAAAACTCCGAAGAGAAACCGAGGAAAGATAGTATCTGCCCGAATAATTTAACCCGCTCCGATAGACATCGGAGCGGGTTTTTGATACAATTTATTAAAATATGACGATTACTTTTTACGGCGAAGATTGTTTTAAAATTCAAAGCGGCGAGACAACGATTTTAACCGACCCTTTTGAAGCTCAAACCGGCTTGACCCCGCCGCGTTTTAAAGCCGACATTATTTTAAAAACCATCACGCCCTTCCCCTTCCCTAATCAACTAATCAACCCCTCAACTAGTCAACTAATCTACGGCGCCGGAGAATACAATATTAAAGATATCAATATTTTCGGCTTTGGTTTAATCAAAGAATCCACGGAGAATTTTCTAAAAACCGCTTATTTGGTAAAAACCGAAGGAATGAATTTGTGTTTTTTAGGACATCTTTCGGAAACGCCCGAGCCGGCGATCTTAGAACATTTAGAAGAAATCGACGTTTTGTTTATCCCGGCCGGCGGCTCGCCTTTTATTGAACAAAAATCGGCGATTAAACTCGTAAAACAGATTGAGCCGAAAATTGTTGTCCCCTCTTTCTATAAAATCCCGCAACTAAAAAGAAAAGCTGACGACTTGAAAATTTTTTTGGAAGAATTTAATCATAAAGAAAAAATCGAGCCGAAAGAAAAACTAACAATCAAGAAAAAAGATTTGGAAGAGATTAAAAAAACAGAAATAGTATGTTTTAGGGTTTAGGGTTTAGGGTTTAGGGTTTAGAATTGATATAAAATGTTTTACGGATTTAAAAAATTTATCAAAAAAATCCAGAATTCCGACGAAAACATTAAAAAGAAATGGTTGATTGTTTCAAGTACGATATCGATAATTCTGGTAATCGGTCTCTGGTTGGTTTATATGAATTGGACGCTCAATTTGCCTGACAAAACCGTTCAAAAACAGGAATCGGAAACCGGTTTCTGGCAGATTTTCAAAACCGGTTTGAATGTAGTCGGTGAATCGATTTGGAACAATATTAAAAATTTCGCCCAAAAAATAACCGGAGAAAAAACAATAATAATAGAATAATGGAAAACCAAAAATCTCATAAAATTGAAAAACGCGAAATTAGCGATGAACTTCGGGAGTCTTATTTGGATTACGCGATGTCGGTCATTGTTTCCCGCGCTTTGCCTGATGTCCGGGACGGTTTAAAACCGGTCCAGCGAAGAATTTTATGGACAATGTGGGAAGAAGGATTGACTCACGGAGCAAAGTTTCGAAAATCGGCCACCGTGGTCGGCTCTTGTCTTGGCCGCTACCATCCGCACGGCGACATGGCGGTTTACGACGCTTTAGCCAGAATGGCGCAGGATTTTACCCTGCGTTATCCGCTGATAAACGGACAAGGAAATTGGGGCTCGATCGACGGTGACGCGCAAGCGGCAATGAGATATACCGAAGCGCGGCTCTCAAAAACGGCCGAAGAACTTTTATTCGATATCGAAAAAGAAACTGTTGACTGGCGGCCGAATTACGACGGCACACGAAACGAGCCGAAAGTCCTGCCGGCGAAAATTCCAAATCTTCTTATTAACGGCACTATGGGCATCGCGGTCGGCATGGCCACTAACATTCCACCTCATAATTTAGGAGAAGTTGTCGACGCCGCCGTTTATCTGGCGGAAAATCCAAAAGCCGCAGACGAAGAATTGATAAAATTTATCCAAGGCCCGGATTTTCCGACCGGCGGAATTATTTATGATAAAAAAGCCATTGCCGAAGCCTACGCTTCCGGCAGAGGGCCGATTACCTGCCGCGCCTTGGCCGAAATCGAAGAAAGAAAAGCCGGCCAATTTAATATAATCATCACCGAAATTCCCTACCAAGTTAACAAAGCCGAATTGATTACTAAAATCGCCGAATTGGTTCAGGATAAAAAAATAGAAGGCATCAAAGACTTGCGCGACGAAAGTGATCGAGAAGGAATGAGAATCGTCGTCGAGCTTAAAAGCGATGTTAATCCTCAGAAAATTTTAAATCAGCTTTATAAACACACCGACCTTCAAAAAGATTTTCATTTAAACATGATAGCTCTGACGGACGGTATTCAACCCCAGCTTTTATCCTTAAAAGAAGTGCTGGAGGCGTATTTGGAGCATCGGAAAATCGTAGTTGAACGCCGCGCCAGATTCGACCTGATGAAAGCCAAAGAGCGCGCCCATATTTTGGAAGGATTAGCAAAAGCGCTTTCGGTTATCGATAAAATTATCGCCACCATTAAAAAGTCAAAAGACCGCCAAGATGCCCTTCAAAACTTGGTTAAAAACTTTAAACTAACGGAAATTCAAGCCAATGCCATTTTAGATATGAAACTTTCCGCACTGGCCGCTTTGGAACGCCAAAAAATAGAAGATGAATTAAAAGAAAAGAAAAGGCTGATTCTCGAACTGGAAGCGCTTTTAAAAAGTCCGACGAAAATTTTAACAGTTGTTAAAAACGAACTCTTGGAAGCGAAAAAGAATTACGGCGACGCGAGAAAAACAAAAGTCGTTGCTTCGGGCTTAAAAGAATTTAAAGAAGAAGATTTAATTCCTTCAGAAGAAGTAATGATTACTCTCTCGCAAGGCGGCTATATCAAAAGAGTTTCTCCGGACGCCATTAGAATCCAGCGCCGCGGCGGAAAAGGATTGATCGGCTCCGAAGTCGGCGAAGAAGATTTTGTTGCTCATTTTATTTCCGCCAACACTCACGATAATATTCTGTTTTTCACCGACAAGGGACGGGCGTTTCAAACAAAAGTTTACGAGATTTCAGCCGGAACAAGAACTGCTAAAGGAAAACTTATTCAAAACTTTTTGGAAATTCCGAACGACGAAAAAATCAGCGCCGTTGTCGCTTATACAACTAATAACCAACAACCAATAACTAATAACTATTTGGTGATGGCAACCAAAAACGGCATTATTAAAAAAATATCTCTGAAAGATTTTAACAATGTCCGACGAAGCGGCATTATTGCCATTAATTTACAGAAAGGCGACGCGCTTAAATGGGTAAAGCTTTCTTCGGGAAAAGATGAAATCATTTTGATAACTGCAAAAGGTCAAGCAATCAGATTTAAGGAATCGCAATTACGGCCAATGGGACGGACTGCTGCCGGTGTTAAAGCGATTAAACTTAAAAAAGATGATTTTGTCGCCGGACTTGATATAATTACTACAGATAGCAAAACGCAAAGCGCTAATCGCAAATTATTAATTGTGACCGAAAACGGTTTTGCCAAACAGACACCGCTTAAAGAATATAAAGCGCAAAGCCGCGGCGGTTCCGGAATTAAAACCGCCAAAATAACCTCCAAAACCGGAAGCATCGTTTCGGCCCAGGTCATTACCGAACAAAAAGAATTACTGGCGCTCTCAACCAAAGGCCAAATTATTAGAACAAAAATTTCCGATATCAGAACGGCCGGCCGCGCCACTTCCGGAGTAAAAATTATGCGATTAAAAGAAGGAGATAAATTAGCGGGAGTAGTATGTCTTTAACTCGTAATCAAATAATTATTATCGGAGTAATAGGGTTTGTTGTTTTGTTTTTTATTTTGGTTTTTCTCGGTATTATTCCCGGTTTAAAAAAACCGGGCAGCGGCGGGAGTTTCGGTTCAATCGGCGGCGGCAAGCAAACCGTTCTGAATTTTTGGGGAATAATCGATAACGATGAAGACAAAAGGGCGATTCAATCAATAATCGAAGAATATCAAAAAGTAAATAAAGGTGTCCAAATCAACTTCCAAGCATTTAGCAATAAAATTACTTATGAAAAAACTCTCTTAAACGCTTTGGCAACCGGCCAGGCTCCGGATATTTTAATGTTTCACAGCGGTTGGCTTTCTAAACACCGCGACAAAGTATCGCCGCTATCGGAAACCGCTTTTTCTTTAAGTCGGTTCCAACAATTGTTTCCGCAGGTGGCCGAACAAGACTTTGTTATTAAACAACAAGAAAAACCGTCTGTTATTTACGCAGTGCCCCTCTATATTGATACCCTCGCTCTTATTTACAACAAAGACATTTTTGACGCCAAAGCCATTGCACTCCCGCCGACTAACTGGCAAAGTTTCCAAAACCTGATTCCTTATCTGACTGAAAAAAATTTAGTGAATCAAATCACGAAAGCCGGAGCCGCCATCGGCGGTTCAGAAAAAAACGTCAACGCCGCTTCGGATTTACTTAATCTTTTAATGCTCCAATTCGGAAGTAAAATGATCGATGATTACGGCAAAATACAATTCGGTCAAAAAGGATTGGAGGCTTTGAATTTTTATCTTCAATTCGCCAATCCCAACAGCCCTTATTATACTTGGAACGAAAACTTGCGCTATTCTTTGGACAGTTTCAGCGACGGCTCAACAGCCATTGTTTTCAATTACGCCTCCAGTCTTCCTTTAATTAAGGCTAAAAATCCTTATCTAAAAATTGGCATTAGTCCGATGCCTCAATTACCAACCGCCGATCAACCCATTGATTATGCCAATTATTGGGGGCTTTCGGTCTCCAACCAAAGCCGTTATCCGGATTTGGCTTGGAATTTCATTCTTTTCGCCACTACCAATCCGCAAATCGCCGAAAATTTCATTCAAACAGCTAAAAAACCGCCGGCTTTGAGAACATTAATTTCTAAATACATCAATGATCCCGAATTAGGAGTTTTTAACAGGCAATCTTTAACCGCCAGAAGTTGGCGCCAACCAGACGAAGAGGCTGTTAAAAAAATTTTCTCCGATATGATAGAATCTATATTAAGCGGCCGGCTCTCTCCGCAAAAAGCGCTGGAGCAGGCAGGGAACGAAATTAATGAGATAAATCAATGAAAACGACGTTTTTATTTTTTATTTTTTGTTTTTTGTTTTTTATTTCTGTCGCGCAAGGGGCGCAAGTAGATGAAGGTCTTGTTCCTTGCGGTCCCGGTACTTCCAAAACAGTATGCCAATGGACTGATCTTTATGTTTTATTCAAAAAAATCATTGATTTCGCGATTTACAATCTTGTCTTTCCGATTTCCGCGGTAATGATTGTGGTCGGCGGCATTTTTATTATGACTGCCGGCGATTCAAGCAGTAGAGTGACCACTGGAAAAGAAATAATTACGGCCGCAGTAGTAGGATTACTAATTGCCTTGCTTAGCTGGTTGATTATTGATACAATTATGAAAATGATTACCTGTAAAAACTTTCAGGATATTTGGACTAATTTAGGCCCCTGGCAAGGAACTTGTCCAACTAAATAGTTAAATTAAATATGGAATCAATTATGAAAAAAAATATTTTTAAAATTACGCTAATTATTTTAACTATTGTCGGCTTGTTTAATTTTTTTACGAATAATAATCTTTTAGCCGCCGCGGCGCCGAGCGCGCAAAATGCGGCAAATGAATTATGTAAAAGCTCTGCAGATTGCCCAATTAGAGAACCGGGGCAAATTTTTAATATTTTATCCCGCATCGTCCAATACGTTTACACTATTTTCTTCGTTGTGGCGGTTATTTTTATAATTATTGCGGCTTTTAATTTTTTGACCGGCGGCGATAATCCGGAAAAAATAAAAGGCGCGCAAAAACAAATTCTTTGGGCCGCAGTTGCTATTGCTATTGCTTTACTTTCTCTCGGCGCGGCGCAAATTGTTAAAAATTTGATAACTGTTAATTAAATTTATGCCCAGTAGTAGAATTTCAAAAGCGATTTTCCAAAAAAAATTGCAAAGAAAACTGGGCAACAATAAATAATCATTATAAAATAATTAAACACGAATTTCAGATGATACTTTAAAATTATTTATTTGAAATTTCACTACTGGATATGAACGCAAATAAATTATTTTTAATTTTTATCTGTGTTTCTCTAATTTTTGCGTTCCCGACTTTAACAATTGTCAAAGCTCAAGACCTTAAAGAAGGGATTGTGCCAGGCGTTAATAGTTTTGGAATAAATGATACCGTAAACGTCGAAAGGCCGGGGCAACTTTTAAACATCGTAGCCGGAACCGTGAAATGGATTTATACCGTCTTTTTCATTGTTGCCGTTATTTTTGTTCTTTTTGCCGCTTTCAATTATTTAAGCGGCGGGGATAATCCCGAAAAACTTAAAATCGCCCATAATCAAATAATGTACGCCGCCATTGCCATTGCAGTGGCTTTATTGGCAGTCGGAACAAGCGCGATTGTTCAAAGATTTATAGAAGAAGAGGCCGGCGGCTTAATTAATAAGTCTTATGCAGCCTCTGTTTCGCCGGGAGAAATTCCCGGAGCGGGCGCTCTAGAAATTACTCAGGATTCTCCGATTAAAGAACCTCAAGGAATAATAGACGTAATTCGAGGAGTCGTAAAATGGATTTATATAATTTTCTTCATCATCGCGGTGATGTTTATTCTTTTCGCCGCCTTTAATTATTTAGGCGGCGGCGAAGACGCAGAAAAAACAAAAACTGCTCACAATCAAATAAAATACGCCGCCATTGCCATTGCAGTGGCTTTATTGGCAGTAGGGCTCGAAATAATCGTTAAAAACTTTTTACAATCCAAGGGTGGAAACGGCTACGGCAGTGATGGTTATTATCAAACATACGATTCTTGGAGATGGTTGCCTTTTGGCGGAGACCGAACCCCTCCGTCCCCGGAAAATATGCCGCGAACCCTTCAATAAAAACAATGCTTGACATTAATGAATTTAAAAACGAAAATTTATACAAAGGTCGGTTGTGATTATTGAAACAAATATGAATATTTTAAAAATTACCGCGCCTCTTGTTGTTGTCTTGTTTTTAGGGCTCGCATTGAGCAATCTTGCTTTCGGTCAGGTCGCTAATATCCCCGGCGTTGACAGAGTCGGGCCGTCAACGGTCGGCGGATTGGTTGACATCATTAGGCAAATCGTCCGATGGGTTTACATTATCTTCTTTATTATCGCCGTTTTGATGATTATTATGGCGGCTTTCACTTATTTAACTGCCGGCGGCGACGCTGAAAAAGTTAATACTGCCAAAAACCGGCTCCTTTATGCGGCTGTGGCTATTGCAGTGGCTTTACTGGCGGTCGGATTCGAAGTGATTGTCAGAAACTTCCTGGTCACGCCGGGCGCTTAAAATCTATTGTCCCCGATTGTTGGGGATACGCCCGGTAGCGAGCTTCACTCTGCTACCGGGCATGCCCAAGATTTTAAATTTTTTTGAAATTTTGGGTATGCCCAGTATAAGCCCCGTAGGACAGCGAAGCTGTCACGGGATTAGTCCAGTAGAGAACTTTGTTCTTCTGCTGGAAATTTCAAACTATCCGCTGAAAGTGGGATGAAAAACTGGGCAATATAAAAATATTTTGAGATAATGTAAATTGGAATTTCAGAAGAAAATTTAATTATTTTCATTTGAAATTCCTCTGCTGGGTATGATAAATAAAATTTTAGCATTAGATATTGGCGAAGGCACAAGCGGTGCCAGACTTGAAAATCCTTTAGGAAATAATAATATTATTGAAATAATTAGCAACATTCTTAATTGGCTTATAATTTACAGCATTCCAATTTTGGCGATTATGATTTTAATCGGCGGCTTCCAAATTTTAACCGCCAAAGACAGCCCGGAAAAAGTTTCTAACGGCAGAAAAACAATTATGTATGCGGTTATCGGTTTTACCGTAATTTTAATCTCTAAGGGCGTAGCTTTAATACTTTTAAATATAATAGGATAAAAAAATGCCCTATTAAACGAGATAATCTTCATTTAATAGGGCTTATTTTATTTCTGGCGCAAAGTAATTACTACTTTTGCGTCTTTTTCTTTTTCGTTTGACTTAAGTCTGAAATTCGCGTCACGAATTTCGTCCCCAAGCCAAGCGATATCTTTGATCTTCCTTCCGTCCCAAGTTGTCGCCGCAACGTTTTCTTCGGAAAAAATTCGGAACCAATGTTTTGGCGGAACCTGATAAGAAACCTCTTCCCCTGGCTTGATTGTTATAATCACTGTCCGCTCTACCGCCGCCCGCGGATAAGGAACGTTAGCATCTTTTTTTTCTGGTGATTTTATTGCTAACGAAACAGAAATTGTCGTAATAAGAGAAACGATCCCAAGTAACCACCATGCCCATTTTGGAGCTCTATTTTTTTCTTTTTCATCAGCCATTTAAAATCACCTCCTTAATATATTTGCTACAAGTTCGGGTCCGATTTTTTCAATCATTGCGCGCGTCTCTGGTGAGATATTCCATTTTGATTCCTTAATTTCTTTTTTTACCTTTCCGCGCTCTGTCTGAATCACCTCGAGCGCCTGTTCGTTAGAAAATCCGAGAGTTTTCAAAGCATTTATACGTTCTGCGACATGGTTAAGTTCTACAACTTCTGCTTTTCTGTCGCGTTCTTCCTTCGCCATCATCTCTGCCGCTTCCGCGAGTTTTCCTTTTGGCCTAATACTCGTAACATTAAGCCTACTGAGTATTATCCCAAGAGTTTCAAGTTTTAATTTTCCGTTTCCCCTCCTAAGATCTCGCGCAATTTCTTTTAATTCACCTTCTGGAATGTCAGAGATTTCTCTGCCCAAAATAGAAGCAACAATTCTGGCTAAAAAAACCTCTTTCATTTTCACCGCTTCTTCCCACGTAAATGGTCTTTCATGCGGGTTTGCGGCAAGCTCTCTCACTGCTTCCTCAACAACATCTTCAAAAATATTCTTAACGCCGTTTTCGCCTCCGGAATTTAAATATTCTATCAAATAGCTTTGCTCGGTTTGTTGATTAATAGTGGCGTCTGGCTGCCAAGTAAGAGATACTGCTACTTCAATTTCCGCCATATCATCAGAAGTTCTTACTTCCCGCGGTATCAAGTCTTGATTTTTTTTCGTTATATCAATATTGATATAACCATACCACCATGGGAAAAGAGGAAAGAATCTCCATCCCTCATTCTTTACAGCACCGGTTCTCTTCCCCAAAATAGTAACAACGGCTTTGTGTGGGGGTTCGGCGGGAATTCTTCTTAACCCCTGAAGAAAAAAAGCGCCCACCAAAAAAATAACCATGCCTATTCCTAATCCTATTAACATTTCTCCTCCTTCCGGCTATTCAGCCGATTTTTTTAATTGTTTTTTATTTTCAATCCTTATAAAATTATCAAAGGACTTGTTTCAGAATAGGAAACCTATTCTTGAAATTTCTTTAATAAAAGCATAAAATTATTAAAAAGTCAAGCCCCAAAGCGAGAACTTTTGTACGATGAAATTATATCGGGAAAAATCAAAAAGCGTTTTCATTAAACAATCGGGCGTAGCCCCGTAGTGAACGAAATTCTACTGCGAGACAAGGGCAGGTGGCGAAATGGCAAACGCACTAGCTTTAGGAGCTAGCGCCGCAAGGCTTGAGGGTTCAAGTCCCTCCCTGCCCACAATAGCACCCATAATAATGATAGGTTTAACACTATCGGCCTATCAGTTTGGAATTACTAATATTGTTTTTGCTGTATTTTGTTGACAAAATACAGTAGCGATATTGTTAATAGCGATAGTGTTAACACTATCAGCGTAGAAACCGCCAACGATCACCGGCTTTAAGAGTCCGGTATTTTGAAAATTTAGAGCGAGATTTTCGTATTCCAATCTTTTTGATCTCGTCGCTCTGCCAGCGCCTGTTTATTCTCTTTTTTTCTGGTAAAACCATTTTTAACAAAGCTGATGGTGGAACAAGGAACATCTAAAATATTTCCTATTTTTCTATAACTTAAACCTTGGTTAAGTAAGTGCAAAATCATCAATCGTTTTCCGATAATTATTTGTTCGGTAGGACTAAAAATTTTTTCTATGACCGCCCTTAAATCTCGCCGAGATTTTATTTCTTTAATTTTCTTAAAAAATTCTCTCCATGCGACATCTTTTAAATCTTTTTCTAAATATTTCTTATTAACATTAGACATTTATTTTATTTTTTATAATATTTTACTTTATTTAATTTTAACGTATTTCCCCCCGATAGTGTTAACACTATCGGCTTTCATTTGGTTTTATTTATTTTTTATTTTTTTATATATTTTCTTCTTTTATTTATTTTTCTTCGGTTTACTTATTTTCTTCTTCAACTTTATCTATTTTCTTCTTCGGCCATGGAAGGCCTGATGAACTTCTTTAAGTTTTTTGTTGGTTAAATGAGTATAAATTTGGGTGGTAGAAACATTAGCGTGCCCCAATAATTCCTGAACCGAACGCAAATCAGCGCCGCCGATTAAAAGATCGGTGGCAAAAAGATGGCGAATAATATGAGGATGAATTTTTTGAGAAATGCCGGCCTTTCTGGCGTAAAAATCAATTATTCTTTGAACCGCGCGCGGAATTATTCTTCCAATAATTTTTGGATTTTTCGCTTTGGTTAAACTAATAAAAAGCGCTTCTTCGGCGTCGGCTCTTTTATCTAAATAATTTTTAATCGCTTTTTTGGCCCGTTCCGATAAAAAAACTATTCGCAATTTTCCGCCTTTGCCGCGGATTGAAATTTCACCGCGGGCAATATCAAAATAACGATTCAAAGAGCAAAGCTCAGAAATCCGCAAGCCGGTGGAAAATAAAATTTCTAAAATCGCCCTGTCGCGAAGACTGCGCAAATCATCACCTTTGGGCGCTTCCAATAATCTTTCTAAATCCTTATATTCAATAATTTCTATCTGGCGCTCGGGAATTTTCGGCAATTCAATTTTATCCGGCGACAAAACATTAAAATCGTTTTTTACCAAATATTTCAAAAAATTTCTTAAAGCAATGATATAATAACTCTGGGTGATTTTTTTAATCCCCTGCCTTGCCAAACGGAGTCGAAATTCGCGGACAGTTTCCAGGGTAATATCTTTTTCATTTTTGATTTTTCCGAAATTTATAAACGCTTTTAAATATCTCTCGTAATTTTCCCGCGTTTTCGGGGAGCGATTTTTTTCAATTTCCAAATAGTCGAGATAATTTTTTAACAACACTTTAATGTCCATTAAATTTATTCTACCACAACTGTCGCAAAATATCTTAACGACTTTCTTGGTTATCCACAGACTGTGAATTCGTTAAAGTGTTATAATTTTAAATAATAAAGTCGAGCGTTTAAATTATTTTTAATAATTAATAATTTATGGAAGGAAATAAATTAAAAATTTTGCTACCAATAATTATCGCGCTAGCGGTCGGATTAGCTGCCGGCTATTTTTACGGCAACGCAACAGGCAAAAAAACCGGTCGAACAGAACTTTTGGCGGAACAAAAAGCAACCGCTGAAGCAACAGCCAAAGCAGTGCAGGAAGAAATCGCCAGACAAGCCAATCCTTTTTCGGCAACCGGAACCGAAGTAAATCCGTTTAAGGGTTCCTATCAAAATCCTTTTGCTCAATAAAATTAACCGCTATATGAATTATATAATTTATTCAAAAAAAATATTGTCGGGAATAATTTTATCATTCGCTTTGTTATTTTCTTTATTTATTATTTCTTCGGCGAAATTGAATCCTTTCGATGTTCAATTTCCGATTTCAGAATTGGGCAACTGTGGTTCAATGACAGAGTGCAAAACGTATTGCGATAATCCGGCTAACGCTAAAGCGTGCACCGATTGGGCAGTTGCTAAAGGATTTATTCAATCGCCGCCTCCGCAACAAAGAAGTCCCGAATTGCCGGCTGCCGGAGGTCCGGGAGGTTGTAAAAGCAGAGAAGAATGCGATATTTATTGTTCTCAGCCCGAACACGGCGAAGAATGTTTTCGATTCGCCAAGGAACACAATTTAATACCGCAAAAAGAAATTCAACAGATAGAAAAGGAAATGGTACACAAAGAAGGTCCTGGCGGTTGTCGTTCGCGGCAGGAATGCGACGCTTTTTGCCGCAATCCGGATAATACAGAAACCTGTATTAACTTTGCCGTTAAAGAAGGAAAAATCACACAGGAAGAAGCGAGTTTTATGATTGAAAGAACAAAAATGTATCCTCCACCAGGAGGACCGGGAAGACCACCGGAACAACCTGGATTACCAATGCCGCCAAGAGGACCGCGACCACCGGAACCGCCGCAAATTGACATGGAAAAAGCAAAGAAATTATTAGAAACCATCGGCGGCCCGGCTGGTTGTAAAACAATGGACGAATGCGATGCTTTTTGTAGTATGCCGGAAAACAATGAAACTTGCCTTAAGTACGCTGTTGATAACGGTTTAATTCCGGAAAATCAAATCCATAAAATTAAAAAAATAATGGAATCTCCGGGTCCGGGCGGCTGTAGGGGACCGGGAGAATGCGACACCTACTGCAGTCGGCCGGAGCACGGCGAGGAATGTTTTAATTTTGCCAAAGAAAACGGTTTAATGCCTCCGGAAGAAATTCAAAGGATGGAAAAAGAAAGACAAATTATTAAAAAACTTGAACAACAAGGGGGCGGTCCGGGTGGCTGCCGTTCCGCCGAAGAATGCCATACGTATTGTTCCGATCCTTCTCACTTTGACGAATGCGCGGCTTTCTCAGTAAAAGAAGGAATGATGACCTCGGAAAAAGCAAAAGAAATGTTAAGAGAATTCGTGGATATTGATGAAAGAAAATTTGAGCGTTTTGGCCCGCCAGGATTCGGACCACGATTCATTGAAGGATTCGGGCCCCCTCCAACAGAAGAAGAGTTTGGTCCTCAGGGTCCGCCGCCAGGCTTTGAAGAAAAATTTCAAGAACGGTTTAAAATGTTTGAACAACATCAACAAGAATTCAAACAACGCGAAGAATTTTGTTCTAATCCCGAAAACGCCGATAAATGCCGACAGTTCGGCCCTGGACCGATGATACCGCCTCAACCAGGAATGATGCCCGAAAGAATGGCGCCACCGGAAGGAATAATACCTCCCTCAAGCGGCAAATTCGAAGGCCGAGAGTTCCCGGGGCAAGGAGAACCATTCAAAGAAGGACAGCGACCGCCGGGCATGCCTTGGAATGAATCTCAAGGTCCGCCTCCGCCTATGATGTGGCCAGCACCATCAGAAAGAGGAATGCCGCCTATTAGGCCAGTTATACCCCTTACTCCTGAACAAGAAACACAGATGAGAGAACGGCTACGACAAATGCAAGTTCCGCCGGTCGAAGAAGGAATAATGCCGCCGACCAATATGATAACGCCGCCTCCGACTGAACAACAGACACCGCCTCCGCCTCCGTCTCCGGAACAAACTCCGACAGGCGCTAATTTGTTCCAGATATTTCTAAAGCCATTCAAGAATTTACTTCGTTTATAAAAAATGAAAATTTCGGTAAAGTCCCGCTTTTAGCGGGACTTTATCTTTGTTCGACCAACCACTATAATAAAAACAATGTCCGACAAAGTTTTAGAAAATTTAATTAAACAAGAAGAAAAACGCCAACAAGAAACACTTAATTTAATCGCTTCGGAAAATATTGTTTCGAAAAAAGTTTTAAACGCTCTTGGTTCTCCGCTTGTTAATAAATATTCCGAAGGCTATCCGGAAAAACGCTATTACGCCGGAAACGAAATAATCGATAAAATAGAAATTCTCACTCAAAAACGGGCGCGTAAAGTCTTTAAATTAGGGGAAAATTGGCACATTAATGTTCAGCCTTATTCCGGCTCACCGGCCAACCAGGCGATTTATTACGCCCTGCTTAAACCAGGCGAAAAAATTATAGGAATGGGTCTTACTTTCGGCGGCCACCTGACTCACGGCTCGAAATTTAATTTTTCCGGTCGTTTTTATAAAAGCGCGCAATACGGAACGGACAAAAAAGGATTTCTTAATTATAACGAAATTAGAAAGTTGGCGAAAAAAGAAAAGCCGAAAATCATTGTCGCGGGATACAGCAGTTATCCGAGAACTATTGATTTTAAAAAATTCAGAAAAATCGCCGATGAAATCAATGCCTATCTTGTAGCCGATATTTCTCACATTGCCGGATTGATTGCCGCCGGCGTTCATCCTTCACCCTTTAATTACGCCGATATTGTAATGACTACCACTCATAAAACTCTCCGCGGGCCAAGAGGCGCGATTATTTTTGCAAATCGCCAATCTCAAATCGCTAAATATTATAAAATTGATATTGCCTCGGCGATCGATAAAGCCGTTTTCCCCGGTCTTCAAGGCGGGCCGCATAATAATCAAACCGCTGCTATTGCCGCTTGTTTTTATGAAGCAATACAACCTTCGTTTAAAAAATACGGCCGCCAAGTTGTCAAAAACGCCGAAATTTTAGCCAAAGAATTGAAAAGTTTCGGCTTTCATCTTGTTTCCGACGGAACGGATAATCATTTGGTTCTTATAGATCTGACCGATTTAAAAATTTCCGGCTTAGAGGCTCAAAATTTACTTGAAAAAGCCGGCATTATTGTTAATCGCAACGCGATTCCTTACGATATTCGGCCGGCGTACGACCCCTCCGGCATTCGAATTGGCACGCCGGCTCTCACCAGCCGCGGCATGAAAGAAAAAGAAATGAAAAAAATCGCGGAATGGATTTATCGGATTTTAATTAAAAAAGAAAGCCCGGAATCGATTCAAAAAGAAGTTAAAAATATGTGCCGAAAATTTCCTTTGCCGTTAAATTTTTGACACTGGCTCAACGCGTTGCGCCACTATTACTGAAATATGATAATTGTTAATGGAAAAGAAATAGCCCAAAAGATTATAGATAATTTAAAACAAAAATCCGAGCCGAAAAAAATTTTTGCCGCGATTTTAGTTGGTGAAAATCCAATTTCTTTAAATTTCTTAAAACAAAAAGAAAAAGTTGCTAAAGAATTAGGTATAGATTTTCGGATTTACAAGTTCCCTGAAACAATAAAAAATGACGATTTACGGAAAGAGGTCGGGAAAATCGCTTTGTTAAAAAAAGTCGGCGGCGTAATTGTTCAATTACCCTTACCCGAGCATCTCAACAAACACTACATCATTAATGCTATCCCTCGCGAAAAAGATGTTGATGTTCTGAGTGAACGATCGCTCGGAGCGTTTTATAACGAAAGAAATCCGATTTTACCGCCATCCGTAGAAACTGTCATTGAAATTCTAAAAAAACAAACGATTTTGTTTGAAAACAATGTCTCGAAGACCGAGCAACTGAACGATCAAGACCACTTTTTTTTGAAAATAAAACCGCTAACGATAGCCGTCATCGGCGCCGGATTCTTAATCGGCAAACCGATTGCCGTCTGGTTAATGAATAAAGTGAAAAAAATAACTATTTTTGAAAAAGGTAGTAATTTATCGGAATTAAAAGAATATGATTTGATTATTTCCGGCGTCGGCAAGGCGAGAATTATCAAGCCGGAAATGCTAAAAAAAGATTCCGGAATCATTGATTTTGGATATAGCATTGGCAAGTCGCAAAGCGCAAATCGCAAATCGTTAATTTATGGAGATTTCGATATAGAGCGCTTAGCGATTAGCGATTTGCGCTTAGCTTTTTACACGCCAACGCCCAATGGTACCGGCCCGATTTTGGTCGCAAAAATTTTTGAAAACTTTTATAAATTAAACGCCGAAATAATAAATAAATGACTGTTATGCTATAGCATAACACTACGATGAATTATAGCAATCAATATAATATATAATTAATAAATATTTAACATATATTTAACGTAATCGAATTACACAATATTAATTATTAATAATGCAAAAATTAATCAATAGTTTTAAAGCGGCTTTTAGCGGACTCAAAAATACCTTAATAAAGGAAACGAGTTTTAAAATAATGCTTTTAATCGCCGTTTTGGTGGTTGTCGCAATGTTTTATTTTCAAACATCTCGCCTTGAAAAAGTCGCTTTATTATTAATAATTTTTTCAGTTTTAACCCTGGAATTAATCAATTCCGTTATTGAACGTATTTTAGATTTTCTTCATCCTTTGCCGAACGAAAAAATAAAAATCATTAAAGACTTGATGGCGGCGATTGTTTTGGTAGCCAGTTTCGGCGCGGCGATTATCGGATTAATTATTTTTTTATAAAATAAAACCCCGTTAGAAATTCCTTCTCTAACGGGGCAAGCATCAATTAAAAATATTGATATAAAATAAATCAACGGGAGCATAGGTTCGAAAGCCTCTCTGTCTTGCGATGTTCCTCATTAACGGCAGGTCGTCAACAAAGCTTACCTGCTTTATTTGCTCCTTGCCAAGACTTTTAGCATAAATGAATACTGCGTCAACCATCGACTCGTGCGGCTTTATCTCTTGATGCTGCCAAATAATTTGGTAGCTTTTAATCCCGAGGCGTTCCGGTTTTCTCAAAAAAAACCGGTTTAGAAAATTTTTTCTAACATAAACAATCTCGAAAGCGTTTAAAGGGAAACCTCTTTTAACCGCGTTAAATAATCCTAAAAGACTTCTATCGGTTAAAAGAATAAATTCAAGATTGTTTTGACGGCGATGGTCGTGCAAAACTTTTTTTGTTATTAATTTTTGCGCCGCCTCATTCATCTTTAGTTTTGGAGCGCTAATCAAGCACAGTAAAAATTCAGCTAATTCGTAAACGAAAAACAGCGCCCTAAGTATTCTTCCTCTGAAAAGATTTCGGAGAAATCTGGTGTCAAATCTGTTAATTACCAGTACATTATCAAAGTCAAAAACCACTATCTTTTTCACTCAAACCACCCCTTTCTAAAAAAATTAAGTTTTCAAAGAAAACTGAAAAAAGAATAACAAATTATTTTATTAGTGTCAAGGTTTTGTTTTTTATCGTTTCTAAAAGTTTTTTATCCTCTTTGAGTTTTTCCCGCGCTGCTTCCAAGCCGACGCCCAGTTTTTGATTTTCAAAAGAATAGGTATTGCCGGTTTTTTTGACAACGCCGTATTTAATCGCGTTGTTTAAAATATCGCCCTCGTAAGAAATTCCTTCGCCGTAAATAATGTCAAATTCGGCGATTTTAAAGGGCGGGGCGACTTTATTTTTGACAACTTTCGCTTTAGTACGATTGCCGACTACTTCTTCGCCTTTTTTAATCTGAGCGATACGGCGAAGATCGATTCTGACCGAAGCGTAAAATTTCAAGGCCCGGCCGCCAGGCGTGGTGGTTGGTTCGCCGTAACCCATCATTCCGATTTTTTCCCGGATTTGATTGATAAAAATAATAGAAACATTGTTTTTATCAGAAATGGCCGTTAATTTTCTTAAAGCCTGACTCATCATTCTAGCCTGAAGACCGATGAATTGCGCTCCCATCTCTCCTTCAATTTCCGCTTGCGGCGTCAAAGCCGCCACCGAATCAACTACTATTAAATCAATCATTCCGGAACGCACCAAGCTTTCTAAAATATTTAAAGCCTCCTCGCCGCTATCCGGCTGGGAAATTAAAAGATCATTGATTTTAACGCCTAATTTTTTGGCGTACTCGGGGTCTAAAGCGTGTTCGGCGTCGATATAGGCGGCTTTGCCCCCTTTTTTCTGAATTTCTGAAATGGCATGGAGCGCCAGCGTACTTTTGCCGCTCATTTCCGGTCCAAAAACTTCAACAATCCTTCCTTTCGGAAAACCGCCGACTCCCAAAGCCAAATCCAAAGAAAAAGAGCCTGTGGGAATCGCTTCAACATCAACTTTTTTTACTTCTCCCAATTTCATTATCGCACCCTCTCCGAATTTATCCTGAAGAGAATCAAGCAATTTATCTAAATCGCTTCCTTTTCCAATTCCAATGTTTTTGTTTATTGCTTTTTCTTTCGCCATAAACACATTTCCATATACGAACAACAAATAAACACTAATATTACGAATGAAAATAAATTTATTCGTAATATTAGTTCAAATTCGTTGTTTGTATATTTTCGTATATTATCGTCTAACGAACGGCAACAATCCCATTATCCTGGCGCGCTTAATTGCTTGAGCAAGCATCCTTTGATGTTTGGCGCAAGTGCCGGTGTAGCGAGGATCGATGATTTTCGCCTGAGACGAAATAAAACGCCGAAGCAAATCAACTTCTTTATAATCAATCGTTTTTGAATTTTGAGAACAGAAAAAACACTGCATGATAGTAAATTAAAAATATTAAATAAACGAATTACAAAATCATTTTAACATTTAAATAATTTTAAATTTTAAATTGTAATTTTGATTTTTGAATTTTGCCTTTTACATTTAAAAAGGTAGGTCTTCCGCTTTGATTTCTTCTTCGTTAATGTCGATTTCCGGCAGTTCTTCTCGAGCTGTTTCCGTCGGTTTTTTACCCGCCGCAGGCGAACCAAATTCTCTTTCTTGTTGAGCCGGTCGCGGACCTAATTGGATTCTTTCGGCGATAATTTCCGTAGTTTTTTGATTCTGGCCTTGCTGATTTTGCCAAGTTCTGGTTCTGATTCTGCCTTCAACCAAAATCAAACTGCCCTTAGACAAAAACTGGCCGACAATTTCCGCTTGTCTCCCCCAAACAACGATATTATGGTACTCAACTTCTTGCTGTTTATTGCCTGTTTTATCGCTCCAAACGCGATTAGTCGCTACTCCAAAATTAGCCACTTGTTGACCAGTCGGCGTTGTTCGTAATTGCGGGTCAGCCGTCAACCGACCAAGAATAAATACTTTATTAAGATTCATAGTGGATTTGATTTTTGATTTTATTTAAGTATTTCCTCTAATTTTTTCTCCAAATCTTCATTACTTAATGTTTCGGTTTTTTTGGACATTTCTTTCCTTTCTGTCCTTTCTTCTGTGGAAGCAGAAATTGTCTGGCTCGTCGGCGCTATCGGCCGGCGACGAAACTCCTCCGAAGCATCTTTAATTTCACTCTTTTTTACCGGCACCGGTTGGGAAACAATAATAAATCTTAAAACTTTCGACGAAGTTTTAAGTTCATTTCTCAATTCTTTTATGTTTTCAGGGGCGCAAGAAAAATGCAAATAACCGAAATAGGCGAAATCTTCTTTCTTAATCGGGTAAGCCAGTTTAATTCTTGAAATGCCTCCGTCGTCGATTACCGATGATTTGTGGTTTTTCAACGTTTTTACTACCTCTTCTTTATCTCCTTCGTTCCTAACCAAAAAACCAACTTCATATTTTTTAAATTCTTTGTCGTCCATACCCAGTAGTATAACTCAATAGCAATTTGTCTATTCAACTTGTTGCTTTGAATTATTGGTTAAATATTAATTTTAATAATAATTTTGCCCAAATAGTAAATCTCGACAAGTTGAATAAATCGAGTTATTACTACTGGGCATAATATTTAGTTTATTCCTTAATTAAGCTGTTCGTCAACCCCGCAGTGAATTCTGGCTATGCCGAGTAGCAGTAGTCCCGCTGAAAGCGGGACGCTACTCGGCTCGCCCCGCCCCTTTCTCGAAAAGGGCGGGACAAAAAAGCCAAAATCTACTATGGGGCAATTTGCTGCTGTTTTTTAAAACCGGTTCCGGCCGGAATCAAACGACCGATAATAACATTTTCTTTCAAACCCCGAAGGCCATCTATTCTTCCTTCGGCGGCCGCCATCACCAAGACTCGAGCGGTCTCCTGGAAAGAAGCGGCAGAGAGGAAGCTTTCCGTTGAAAGCGCGGCTCTGGTAATGCCCGTCAGTAATTGCTTGGCTTTTGCCGGTTCCTTGCCCTTCTTTTTCATTTCCCGATTTACTTCCAAAAATTTCGATTTCTCAACGATTTCACCAGTAACAAAATCGGTACTGCCCGACTCTTTAATCATCACCCTTGAAAACATTTGTCTGATAATCGTCTCGATATGTTTGTCGCTGATGTACGTTCCTTCTGAAACATAAATTTTTTGAATTTCATTGGTAATATAGCGCTGAACCGCTTCTTTACCTTTAAATTCAAAAAGTTCTTTAGGGTCAACGCTTCCTTCGCTTAATTGGTCACCTTTTTGAACGACTTGGCCGGGTTCCACAAAAACAATATTAGTTCGCGGAACAACATATTCTATAACTTTCGTTTTTTTAGACTTTTTTCCTCCCTTAACTTTTAATTTAATCGCTTTTACTCCCGCTCGCTCTTCAATGTCTTCGATAACTCCATCGGCTTCCGCCAGGGGCGCCTTACCTTTCGGCAACCTGACTTCAAAAAGTTCTTGAACTCTCGGCAAACCGTGAGTAATATCAACTCCGGCCACACCGCCGGCATGAAAAGTTCTTAAGGTTAACTGCGTGCCGGGCTCGCCGATTGATTGAGCCGCCACAATGCCGACGGCCTCGCCCGTTTTAATCTGTTCGCTTCTGGCTAAATCAAGACCGTAACACTTTGAACAAACGCCGTACAAAGTTTTACAAGTAATCGGCGAACGAATTTTAACCGATTCGATTTTTGATTTTTCAATTTCTTCAGCCGTTTTTCGATTAATAATCTCATTAGCTTTAACAATAACTTTCTTCCCGACTTTAACATCCTCAGCGGCTGTCCGCCCAAATAATCGCTGACCGAGATGATAACCAAAAGATTCTCCGTCGGCCCGATAAATTTCGATTCCCTCTTTTGTTCCGCAATCATTTTCTCTAATCACCACATCTTGGGCAACATCGACCAAACGGCGAGTCAAATAGCCGGCGGAAGCGGTTTTTAAAGCGGTATCAATCAAACCTTTTCGCGCTCCGTGAGTATTGATAAAAAATTCCAAAACATCGAGCCCTTCTTTAAAAGAAGCTTTAATAGGCAATTCTATTGTTTCTCCTTTAGGATTTTGCACCAAACCTTTAATGCCGGCCATTTGAATCGGCTGAGACCAAGTGCCTCTGGCGCCGGAATCGATAATTGAATAAACGGAATTGCCGGCTTCAAGAGTTGAAGGGACCAGTTTGGCGATTTCGTTTTTCGCTCTTTCCCAAATCTCGATTGTTTTTTGGCGACGCTCGGCTTCGGTCAATAAACCGTCTTGATATTGCTCCTTAACTTTAGAAACTTCAATTTCGGCTTCTTTTAATATCTTATTTTTCTCTTTGGGAATTGTTAAATCATTCATTCCCCAGCTGACGCCCGACAAGGTTGCATAAGCGAACCCTGTTTTTTTAATTTTGTCCAAAATCCGCCAAATATCTTCTAAGCCGTATTTCTCAATTAATTCGGCAATTACTTTCTGCAGTTCTTTTTTATTAAGAGTTTTATTGACGAAACCAAAATCTTCGGGAAGAATTTGGTTAAAAATCAGACGGCCGACGCTGGTCTCGATCACTCCTTCTTTTATTTTTACCTTAATCGGTTCGTTGATTTTTACATATCCGAAATCATAAGCCAACACCGCCTCTTCGCCGGAAGCAAAAATTTTTTCTTTCCCGCTTGCGGAAACAGGCCCTCTCTCATCGACAATTCTCGTCAAATAATAACAGCCTAAAACGATATCCTGCGACGGCGTAGTAATCGGATCTCCGGACGACGGCTTCAAAATATTTCTGCTTGAAAGCATTAATTCTTCCGCTTCTTTTTGCGCTTCTTCGGTTAAGGACAAATGAACCGCCATTTGGTCGCCGTCAAAATCGGCGTTAAAAGCACTGCAAACCATCGGCGGGATTCTAATGCTTAAATCTTCGATTAAAACCGGTTTAAACGCTTGAATTCCTAATCGATGCAAGGTTGGAGCGCGGTTTAAAAGAACTTTTTTATCGGCAATAACTTCTTCCAAAATCGCCCAGATTTCCGCCGGCGCGGTTTCAATCAAACGATTGGCATTTCTAATGTTATGCGCCAATCCTCTTTCAAGTATTTTATTAATGACAAACGGCTTAAAAAGCTCGAGCGCCATTTTTTTCGGCAGACCGCATTCATTCAGTTTTAATTCCGGTCCAACAACAATCACCGAACGGCCGGAGTAATCAACTCTCTTGCCCAACAAATTTTGGCGGAATCTTCCCTGCTTGCCTTTCAACATATCGGCTAAAGATTTAAGCGGCCGACGCAACGATGACATTTGCTGTTGAGTGCCCATCCGACTGCTGTTATCGATTAAAGCATCGACCGATTCCTGAAGCATTCTTTTTTCATTGACAATGATGATTTCCGGAGCTTTCAATTCAATCAATTTTTTTAAGCGATTATTGCGATTAATCACCCGACGATAAAGATCATTTAAATCGGAAGTGGCATATCGGCCGCCATCTAATGCCACCATCGGACGCAAATCAGGAGGCAAAACCGGCAAAACCGTCAAAATCATCCATTCCGGTCGCATATTGTTCTTAATAAACGAACGAATAAGTTTAAGACGATAAAGTAAATATCTTTCTTTGGCAATTTCTTTAATATTTTCAAGCTCTGCTTCTATTTTTGCGACTTCTTTTTTCAAGTCCATCTTTTCCAGAATTTTTCTTACCGCCTCGGCTCCGCTTCCGGCTTTAAAAACATTGGCAAAACGCTTGGCCAAATTAAAATATTCCGCCTCGCTTAAAATTTTACCCGGCCGCAAAGAAAGTAAATCTTCTTTAGTTTTCGCCATTGCCGCTTCTAATTCTTTTGCTTCGGTTTCGCCGGTTTTCTTTCTTGATTTAAATTCTCGATCAAGTTCTTCCAGCGCCGATTTTTTATTTGCCTCGTTCACTTCAACAACAATATAAGCCGTGTAATAAATTACTTTTTCCAATTTTTGGAGCGGCGCATTTAAAAACAAACCGATTTTTGTAGGAATGGTTCTTAAAAACCAAATATGAGATACCGGCGTCGCTAATTTGATATGGCCCATCCGCTCGCGCCGAACCGATGCTTTTGTCACTTCAACTCCGCAGCGATCGCAAATAATTCCTTTATAGCGAATTCTTCGGTATTTTCCGCAATAACATTCATAATCTTTAGTCGGACCGAAAATCCGTTCGGAAAAAAGACCGTCTTTTTCCGGTCGCTGGCTCCGGTAATTGATAGTTTCGGCTTTTAACACTTCGCCATGCGACCAAGAAATAATTTCTTCCGGAGAAGCAATTTTAAGTTTTAAAGCGTTGAAATTCATTTTATTTTTTTTCTTCTTTATCGATTTCTTCGACGTTCAACCCCAAGGCTTTGAGTTCGCTTACTAAAACATTGAAAGCCATAGGCATTGAAGGATTTTTAATTTTTTCGCCCTTGATAATCGACTCAAAAGCCGCGGCCCTGCCGAAAACATCATCCGATTTAATCGTCAGCACTTCTTGAAGAGTATTGGCCGCGCCGTAACCCTCCAAGGCCCAAACCTCCATTTCCCCAAAACGCTGACCGCCGAATTGCGCCTTACCGCCCAACGGCTGTTGAGTAATCAGCGAATAAGGACCAATGGAACGCATATGGATTTTATCTTCAACTAAATGGTTAAGTTTTAACATATAAATATAACCAACGGTAATAGGGGCGGGAAACGGCTGGCCCGTTCTGCCATCGTAAAGAGTCAGCTTGCCGTTCTCTGGTAAGCCTGCTTTTTTTAATTCGGTTTTAATATCTTCTTCCGCGGCGCCGACAAAAACCGGGGTTATCGCCCGATAGCCCAATTTTTTGGCAGCCATTCCAAGATGAGTTTCAAGAATCTGTCCAAGATTCATTCTCGAAGCAACACCTAAGGGGTTTAAAATAATATCAACCGGCGTGCCGTCTTCCAAGTAAGGCATATCTTCAATCGGTCGGATTTGAGAAATAACGCCTTTGTTGCCGTGCCTGCCCGCCAACTTGTCGCCGGCTCTTACTTTCCGCAATTCGGCAACCTCTATCTGAATTCTTTTAATCACTCCCGGCTCAAGCTTATCGCCTCGCTCGCGGGAAAAAATTTTAATTCCCACCACTCGGCCGGATTTGCCGTGCGGCAAAACCAACGAAGTGTCTCTGACATCGATAGCTTTTTCGCCAAACACCGCCCGCAGTAATTTTTCTTCCGGCGTCAATTCAACTTCACCTTTGGGAGAAATTTTTCCCACCAAAATGTCTCCCGCAACGACTTCGGCGCCGATCCTAATAATTCCTTCTTCATCAAGATTTTTCAATTTATCTTCGCCGACATTGGGAATATCCGGGGTGGTAATTTCCGGACCTAATTTAGTATCCCGAACATCACAATAGAAATCTTCAATGTGAATCGAGCTAAAAAAATCTTCTCTTGCCACTCTCTCCGAGAGAATAATTGCGTCTTCAAAATTGGCTCCTTCCCAGGAAACGAAAGCCACTAAGAGATTCTGACCTAAAGCTAAAACGCCATTTTCGCTTGAAGAAGCGTCCGCTAAAACTTCTCCTTTTTTAACTTTTTGACCTTTAGAAACTAAAGGTTTTTGGGAAATGGCAGTATAATAATTCGACCTTCGGAATTTATCAAGGCGGTAAATCTTTTTCTCTTTTCCTTCAACCACGATTTTATTAGCATCAATTTCTTTCACTTCGCCGCTTTCTTCGGCGATAATCAACCTTCCGGAATCAAAAGCCGCTTTTTCTTCGATGCCGGTTGAAACCAAAGGAGCTTGAGGCTTAATCGAAGGAACCGCCTGACGCTGCATATTCGAACCCATCAAAGCCCGATTAGCATCGTCATGCTCGAGAAAAGGAATGAGGGAAGCGGCAACACTGGCGATTTGGTTCGGCGCCGCGTCAATAAAATCGACTTCGTCCCGACGACACGTCCCCGGACTGCTTTTTATTCTCGCGTCGACAATTTCTTCAACGATTTTCCCATGTTCGTCTACTTTAGCGCTTCCTTGAGCGATTTTATATTTTTCTTCTTCTAAAGCATTAAGCCAAACGATTTCATCGGTTACTTTTCCGTTCTTAACTCTCAAATACGGGGTCTCCAAAAATCCGTATTCGTTAAGTCTGCTGTAATTCGCCAAATGGCAAATTAATCCGATATTCTGTCCCTCTGGCGTTTCAATCGGACAAAGACGACCATAATACGAACTGTGAACGTCGCGGACTTCGAAACCGGCTCTTTCCCTGGTCAATCCTCCGGGTCCCATGGCCGATAACCGGCGCTTGTGTTCAAGTTCCGCCAAAGGATTAACCTGATCCATAAACTGGGAAAGTTGGGAGGTGGCGAAAAATTCTCTGACCACCGAAATCAAAGGCCGAGGATTAATTACTTGAGTCGGCAAAACGTTTTCAATCTCCGAAGTCGACATTCTGTCTTGAATAATTCTTCGCAGCCTGGCAAAACCGACGTAAAGCCGGTTCTGGAGCAATTCGCCGACCGCTTTAATCCGCCGGTTTCCCAAATGGTCGATGTCGTCCGGCTCTGCCTGCGGATTATTATTTAGATTGATAATTTCTTTTACGGCTAAAATTAAATCATTAAGGTCAAGCAGCTGACTTTCTTTATTTTTAATATCCAGCCTCTGATTAAATTTAAAACGACCAACGTTTGAAAGGCTATAGCGATCGATTCTCTGAAACATCGCGTCGATTCGATTAAACTTTTAGCGTTTTCCGGAGTCGCCAAATCACCAGGCCTCAGTCTTTTATAAATTTCAATATAAGAACTCGGAACGTCTTTCGCCGCATCTTTTTTCAGGGTGGCTTCAATGAATTTAATCGAGCCGGTATCGACGTCGCTGAAAGTTTTAATAATCTCTTCGTTATTCTCCAATCCGAAAATTCTTAAAAGGTCGGTAACCGGAACCTTGCGGTGACGGTCGATTTTAACGCCGATAAAACCGTCGGGTTCGCTGCTAAATTCCAGCCAAGCGCCGCGATTAGGAATAATTTTGGCGCCGAAAAACTTCTGGCCCTTAAAAACTTCCGCGGTGAAAAAAATCCCCGGCGAACGAATTAATTGAGCGACGACAACTCTTTCTACGCCGTTGATAATAAAAGTCCCCCTTTTGGTCATTATGGGAAAATCCCCCAAATAAACTTCCTGCTCTTTGGTTTCTTTGGTTTTGCGGTTTACCAATTTTACTTTTGCCCTTAAAGGCGCTTCGTAAGTAATGTCTTTATTGCGGGCAGTCTCTTCGTCGTATTTCGGTTCGTCAAAATAATAATCAATAAAATAAAGCTCCAGATTTTCACCGGTGTAATCTTTAATTGGAGAAATTTCATCAAAAAGTTCTTTGAGTCCGGTCTTAACAAACCAATTCCAAGAATTAATCTGGATTTCGGCTAAAAACTGCTGTTCGATAAACGGCCTTCGATACGATGAAAAAATTTTAGTCGGCAATTTCGACATAATAAAAATAAGTCCTATTACTCTTATAGGCTTTGTAAGTTTTATCTATTTATTAATATATATTTGGCACGATTTTTATTGTGCTCATCCAATGTTTTGCTAAAAATTGTTTTTTTTGTTTTTGGGTCGGAAAGGTAATATAAATAATCCGTTTTTTTATAATTCAAAACCGCTTTTATTGATTCCAGGCTTGGATTGGAAATCGGACTCTTCGGCAAACCGGAATAAAAATACGTGTTATAAACCGAATCAATCTTATAATCCGCTTCAACAAGTTTCGGACACTTCAGAAATCCGGCGCATTTGGCGTAAAGCAAGGCGGCGTCAACTTGAAGCGGCATACCGATTTTAAGCCTTTTTAATAAAATACCGGCCGCAATTCTTTTTTCCTCGTAATCGGGGATTTCTTTTTCTAAAAGCGAAGCTAAAATTAACGTGTCTAAAATATTAACATTATTGTTAAAAAAAGGCAAGGCTTTTGAATTGAAATTTTCTAAAAACCTGTGGATAACTAAATTGATATCGGAGCCAACGTAAAAATGATAAGTGTCCGGCAAAAGATACCCTTCAAGGGAACGGCCGGAATTTATTAATTCGCCGGAATTAATAATTTTTAAGGCGCTTAATTTTTCGTCAATTTCGGAAACGGTCATCCCCGGAGAAATAACCACGGAAATTTCTTGAGGCCCGTTAACCAGGACTTTCGTTAATTCGGTAAGAGAAATATTTGAATTCAGAATATATCTCCCCGGCTTAAACTTAAAAGCTTTTCCGGTGATAAGGCTGTAAATTTGAAAAATTAATTTTGAGCGAATTATCCCTTCGCTTTTAAGTTTATTACTGATTTCAGCAAAACTCGCTCCTTTTAATATTTCAAAATCTTTGGTTAAAACTTCCGCTCTTACCCTGTTAAACGCCGCCAGACTGATAACCAATAAAAAGCAAATAATAAATAACGCCGATTTTTTCATGAGCGAACGGAAATCGATTGAATTATACCGAGCAAGATTAAATTCGTCAATAGTGAAGAGCCGCCGTAACTTAGAAACGGAAAGGTCACTCCGATTACAGGCGTCAAACCCAAGTTGGAGCCGACGTTAAAAATAAACTGGACGATAAACAAAATCGCCGTTCCCAAACAAATAAAACGATTGAAATTATTTTCCGAATCCAATCCGATTTTAATGATTCTTAAAATAAGATAGGCAAAAACGCCTATTAAAATAAAGCCGGAAACCAACCCCCATTCTTCGATAAAAGCGGCGAAGATAAAATCCGTCTGGGCCTCCGGCAAAAACCCGAGCTGAGATTGAGTTCCCTGACCAAACCCTTTTCCGAAAAAACCGGCCGAGCCGATGGCAATTTTTGACTGGATTACGTTGTAATTGACTCCCAAGGGGTCACGACCCGGAAAAAGAAATCCTAAAATTCTTTCTTTTTGATAATCTTTCAAAACGCTGTTCCAAAAAATCGTTCCCAAAACGGAAAAAATAATTAATCCGATTGCCAAGTATTTCCAAGGAATGCCGCTCACTAAAAGAAATCCCAACCAAAGACAAAAAAGAATCAAAACCGAACCGAAATCAGGCTGAACTCCAACGAGAGCCGCCGGAATAATAAAATAAAAAAAGGAGGCGAGAAGATTCGGCAATCGAGCCATGCCGATGTGTTTTTTACTGAAAAAATGAGCGTAGACAACGATTAAAACAAGCTTTACCAATTCTGAAATTTGAAAACGAAAATCGCCAATCACAAACCAGCCTCTGGTGCCGCGAATAACAGGCGCAAAAAAATAAGCCAAAATTAAAAGCAGGATGACAAAAATATAAAGCCCAAAAATCACGCCGCGGTAATTAACCAATGCTCGCCAATCAAATTTGATAAGCAAGAACGTTAAAAATAAACCGATACCGAGAGCGATAAACTGTTTATAAACAAAATTTGGCGACGTGGATATCAAACTTAAAATTCCGGCAGCGATTAAAAATAAAACCGCCAAATTCAATCTCCAATCTAATTGTTTTAAAAGCGCGATCATAAAGAAAGGTTGCCGTTGGCAATCAGCCGACGATTCTTTTTTCTTAAATAATTAACGTAAGCAGCGGCCGCAATCATTGCCGCGTTGTCGGTCGGATATTTAGTGACATATAGATTAGGTTTTAGGTCTTGAGTTTTGAGTTTTAGATTGTCTATCGCTTTTTTGAATTGTTTTTGTAAAGTTTTGTTTGCCGCCACGCCGCCGGTTAAAAAAATCGATTTAGCGTTGAAATCTTCGGCGGCGCGAAGGGTTTTTTTAATTAAAACATCAAAAGCGGCCTGCTGGAAAGAAGCAGCGATATTTGGTTTTAGATTTTGGGGTTTAGGTTTTAGATTCGAATCGCGCATATAATACAACACCGCGGTTTTTAGCCCCGAGAAACTGAAATTATAATTCTTTTGATTTAACATCGGCCGCGGAAAATCTATGGAAGTTGAACTTCCATATTTAGCCAATTTTTCAATTTCCGGTCCGCCGGGATAGGGCAGATTTAAAAGTCGCGCCACTTTATCAAACGCCTCGCCCGCCGCGTCGTCAAGCGTTTCACCGATTTTTTTGTAATGAATCAAATCTTTCATTAAAATTAAAATCGTATGCCCGCCACTGACCAGCAATGCGATTGCTGGAAATCCGAAATCCGAAATCCGAAATCCGAAACTTTTCTGTTTTGAATTTCGTGCTTCGTGCTTCGGATTTACAGTTTTTTGCGAAAGCAAAAAACTGTAGAGGTGTCCCTCTAAATGACTTACGCCGATCAAGTTTGGTTTTAGGGTATAGGGTTTAGTCAATAGAGTTTTATACAACTCTTTCGCAAAGTTTATGCCGGTCCAAAGCGCGGGCTCAAGTCCGGGCCCCACCGTTACCGCCACTAAATCAATCGTCTTTAAGAATTTTTTAATTTTGATTTGTCCCGCATTCTGACAGGATCTCGCCAAAGGTGGTGATATTTTTGATTTTTGATTTTTGATTTTTGATTTTTTTTTGACTTCGTCGCCGATAATCTTCTTAAATAAAATTGGCAAGTTGCGTAGATGTTCCCGTTTGGCTAAGTTAGGCACCACACCTCCATAAGGCCGATGAATTTTTATCTGCGAAGTCACTAAATTTTTTAAAATTTTGAATTTAGGATGCTCCAGCCCGCCACCGGCTTCTACTAAAGACAAGGCTGTTTCATCACAACTTGTTTCGATGGCAAGAATTTTCATTTTTAAATTCTAATAAATAATGGGGTCTTCTTAAAGACCCCATTGCCTGATGAAAGTGAATTTGCAGATTGCAATATTTGAATATCTTCCGGCGCCGTCGATTAAAATAATAAAATATCTCGCGCTGTCTCCCGATTCTAATCCTTTAATGTTCCGCTGCGGAATTATCGCCTTGAAACTGCCGCTCTCTTTTGAATTATTACCTTCATATTGAACCGTTACTTTACGGCCGCTCTCTGTTATGATTTTTTGCTCGACCACCATTCCTTCGTCAACCACTCCGCCTTCTCTTAAAATCTGGAAACCCATTGTGAATGAAGCGGACGGCAGACCTCCGGACACATTCTTGAAATCAAAAACCACTTCTATGTTATCTCCATTTTGAATAATAGAAAAATTCTCTATTCTCGGAGAATCCGACGCCCTGGTTTTGCTTAACAACGAAAAAACGAGAAAGACCAATAATAAAACAAATAATCTTTTCACCTTGCACCTCCGTATTTTTTGATTTTAAATTAGCTGAAAATCAGCCAAATCTTTTTAAATTATACCTTTTTTTATAAAGAAATCAAATTTGGTGCCCCCGAGAGGATTCGAACCCCTATTACGAGATCCGGAATCTCGCGTCCTATCCATTGAACGACAAGGGCAAATATAGTTATTAAGTTATTAGTTAAAAGTTAATTTAATATACACTACATCGCTCGGTTGGGGAGAATAACTGATTTTCATATTAACTTTTTTGAAAACGTCTTTTATTTTCTTTGCCAATTTTACGGCCAGCTGATTTTCAGTCGTCGTAATCCTTGTTCCTTCTTTTGTTTCTTTTATGGCGATCAGTCTATCCATTGGGTCGCGCTCGTAGGCTTTTTGAGAAAAAGCTTTAATTAAATTAATTAAATCTTTTTTAATCTTTTCCGGAACGTTCTTAACAATAATCTCGCCTTCAAACTGTTTGTTTTTAATCATCTGGCAGGCCGGGCAAAGTGAAAAATTAACCGGCAAATTTTCTTTTAATTTTTTATAATTTCTTAAATTATGATGCCAGGATTTTTTATAATAAACCGCCTCGCACTCTTTGCAAAAAATCAAACCAAGCTTCCCCTTGGGAATTTCGCGCTCTTCAGTCCGCGGAGCGTATAATTCAATTTTCTCTTGTTTAACAAGATTCTTTTTCATTTTATTTAAAAAATTTCCGGTGTTTACGCCTCAAAAACTTCGTCACCCTCTCTTACCCTCTCATCAACCTTAACGCCAACATCTTGTCCTTTTTTGGCGCTTTCAATATTCTGGTGTTCGTACTGAATCGAACTTATCGTCTGGACAAAATCGGTATGGGCGCCCCTAAAATGAACTTTCTCGCCGACCCTAACTTCGCGGTTAAATTTCACGACAGCAACACCCAAATGATCGTAATAATGGAGAACTTCGCCAATTGGTTTTTGTTCCATAAATAGAGTATTCGCCAATAATACGAATTAATTGCAAATAATACTAATAAATTCGCATTATTTTGATAAATATTTGCATTATTCGCGATTACTATTGCGACCTTTTTCTTTTTTAATTATTTCAACGAGTTTATCCAAAAGCTCTTTCGGGTTTGAGGCGTAAACAATTTTATCTATCATCTCCTCCGCGCGGCGGGATTTTTCAATTAATGTTTTTAAAATTTCATCTGTTTCCCAGTCGCCTTCCAAAACACCGATCGGTTTTTTATCCTCAAAAGCAATAGTAAATTCGTTTAGAGTCCCCATTCTGCCGCAACCGACAATAACGGCATCGGCCGCCCGGGTCAAAAGCAAATTTCGACCAGAATATTCAAAACCGGTATAAACAATAATATCGTGAAAATCGGTCGGCAGTTGGTAATGTTCAATGTGCTCCTTTTCGGTTTTCGCCGGCGAAAAACCGATAACGATTCCGCCTTCTTTTTTCGCGCCTTTGGCCGCCCAATAAGGAAAACCGGTGGTGGCGCCGTCAACTAAAACCGCGTCGTGACGAACGATTTCCCTACCTAATTCTTCGGCTTTTTGAAAGGCCGTCTCGCCGCAATGACCGGTTTCCGCGGCTCCAGAAACACAGATTTTGTATTTATAGGTTGTGTGGCAGATGTCATTCATAAATAAAAAATTAGAAATAATAAATAATAAATTTTAATAAATTTGGCGATTACCTCCAATAAATAGTTTAATTATTTTTAAGTTTGTGTTTATTATTTTCTATTTATTATTTTTGATTTATTATAGCATAACTTCTTCCCCCATTGTAGGTATTACCGTCTCCACCGCCAACTCGTCTCTGATTCTCTGCGCCAACGGCTCCATCTGGTCTTCTTCGCCTTGAACGATAAAAACTTTTTTCAAACCCAATCTCATCGGTTTCAACCAATTCAAAAGTTGTTCCTGGTCGGCATGAGCTGAATAACCGCTGATTGCTTTAACCTTGCATTTTACAGGAATTTCCTCGCCAAATATTTTAACCGTTTTCTCTCCGTCTAAAATTTTTCTTCCCAAAGAACCTTGCGCCTGGTAGCCGACAAACAAAATCGAACTTTTCGGGTCGGACAAATAACGATATTCATGATGAAGAATTCTTCCGCCTTGCGACATGCCGGCGCCGGCAATAATCACTTTTGGTCCCGAAACATTATTAATTTCTTTTGATTGTTCGGTGGTTAAGGTTAATTTCAATCCGGGAAAATCAAAAATCGCATCGCCCTTACGGAGAAGACTTAAAGCTTCCGAATCGACATAAGCCGGGTCTTGGGAATATTTTTTATAAACCGATGTCAGTTTAATCGCCAAAGGACTATCGATAAAAATCGGAACCTTCGGAACTCGGCCGTTTTCAACCAGTTCGTTCAATTCAAATAAAAGCTCCTGGGTTCTTTCCATCGCAAAAGCCGGAATGAGCAGTGTGCCGCCGGCCTTGACCGTTTCTTCAATTAAATCTTCCAGAATTTCTTTTCTTTTATCCAAATCTTCATGAAGCCGGCCGCCGTAAGCCGATTCAATTAAAACGTAATCGGCTTTATCCGTAATTTCCGTATCTTTCACTAATGGCGAAGGAACATTCCCTAAATCTCCGGAAAAAACAACTCGCTTGCCTTCGGCTTTAACCGCGATAAAACTCGAACCCAAAATATGGCCGGCGTCGAAAAATTCAATTTCAAAATCCTTAATTTTCAATTTTTGATGATATTTCACGGTCTGCCATAAAGTCATTATTTGATTAACGTCTTCAATATCGTAAAGCGGCGGCAAATTTTTATTTTCCGCTTCTTTGGTTAAAAGATGTTCGGAATCAAGTAAAAGTTCTTCGCTAAAATCTCTGGCGGCTGCTGTCGAATATATCGGGCCGCGAAATCCGTCTTTGTAAAGTTTCGGCAATCTGCCGATGTGGTCGATATGGCTATGAGTGATTAAAACCGCGTCGATTGATTTCGGGTCGTAAGGAAAAGGTTCAAAATTAAACTTATCGCAAAAATCGCAACCCTGAAACAAGCCGCAGTCAACGAGAATACGAGTCAACCCCGAGCCTGTCGAAGAGTCTCTTATCTCTAAAAGATAGTTAGCTCCGCTGACGCTTTTCGCGCCGCCGTAAAAAGTTAATTTCATAGTTGACAAATCGTAAAAAATAGGATAGTTTAATTATAGCATATTAAATTAAAAAGGAGGATAAGATGGTAGAAAATCTGGACGCGTTGGTTGTATTAATAATATCTCTGGCCGTTTATTTGTGGTCAGAGTATAAAATTTAATGGAGGTATCTAATGAGCGAAGGAGGAATAGTGTTTGATCAAAGCGATAGTGGCGATGAAAAAAGCTGGTATTGCTCCTGCGGAACGCTGAATTTGTCTGAAGACAAATATTGCAGTAATTGCGGAGAAAAAAAAGACGACATGAAAATTCCGTCACTGACGGAAAATATGAATTTTAGATTTCCAAAAAGAATTATTCCGTATTAAAGGAGGTGGTTTGATTGAACGAGATTAAAGTCAAGAAAATATTGCCGGACAAATCCCGAGTGACTATCCAGGTAATGAATGTTGAATTTGTTTTCTCCCGCACCGGCACTAGAAAAATAGAAATAATATCAAAACGCAAACCGGACGCCCAAGCCCACGACCCAGATGCCTGTTGGGTGCCGGCAAATTTATTCAATCAAGCCTGTCGGCAAGCGGCTGCGATTCTTCTGTCCCCTCCGAAACAACAAGATTTAAAACAACAAATAGCTCTTTTCGATGAGGTTCCTGCGCGATAGGAGCCTCTTTTTTTTACTCTCCTTTTATTACCGCTAAAGGGATAAGTCGCGCCACTTTTTTAGACAGACCCGCTTGATGCACCACTTCAACGACTTCGTCTATGTTTTTATAAGCTTCCGGCGCTTCTTCGGCAATGCCGCGCATTGAATAACACTTTACGATAATGCCGCGGTTTCCCAGATTTTTGACGATTTCTTTGCCGGATAAAGTTTTAATCGCCTGATGCCGCGACATCATTCTGCCGGCACCGTGGCAAGTGGAATAAAACGCTTCTTTGCCCTCCTCGGCCCCGCGCAAAACATAAGAAGCGGTCCCCATCGAACCGGGAATCAAAACCGGCTGACCAACGCTTCGGTATTTTTCCGGAATTTCCGGATGGTTCGGCGGAAAAGCCCGGGTCGCGCCTTTGCGATGAACTAACAAACCACCTTCCAATTTAGCAATATTATGCGCCACATCATAAAAAACTTTTAACTCACAACCAACAACTGACGACTGACGACCCAATATTTTTCCCCATGCTTGCCTAACATAATAAGTAATCATCTGCCGGTTCGCCCAGGCAAAATTTGCGCCGCAAGCCATTGCTTTGAAAAATCTCTGACCTTCCGACGAATTAAAAGGCGCGCCGGCTAATTCTTTATCCGGCAAAACAATTTTATACTTTGGCATTACCTGAAGCATTAAACGGATATAATCCGTGGCAATCTGATGCCCTAAACCGCGACTGCCGGTATGAATCATAACAACAATTTGGTTTTTGAATAAGCCGAAAACTTCGGCCGCTTTTTCATCAAAAATTTCTCCCACTTTTTGAATTTCAAGAAAATGATTTCCGGAACCCAAAGTACCAACCTGGTCTCGGCCGCGATTTTTAGCGGTATCGGAAACTTCTGAAGCGTCGGCCCATTCAAGCCGGCCGTTGGCTTCGCAATTTTCTAAATCGCCTTCTTTGCCGTAACCCTGTTTTACTAATTCCTGCGCCCCGCCTTCCAAAATTTTATCCAACTCGTCGACGCTTAACTTAACTTGCCTGCCCCTGCCCAAACCCGATGGGACGTTTTTTTGGATTTCCGTCGCTAAATCATCTAATTTGTTTTTAATTTCATTTATCGAAACATCCGATTTCAATAACCGAACGCCGCAATTTTCATCGTAACCGACGGCGCCGGGAGAAATTATGCCGTCTTTGGCGCGCGTCGCGAAAACGCCACCAATCGGACTGCCGTAACCTTCATGACAATCCGGCATCACAATTGAATATTTTTCAATACCTTGAAGAGTCGCTAGATTTACCAATTGTTCCAAACTTTTATCTTTAAAAATCTGCTCTAACATTTTTTCATCCGCGTAAATTCTCGCCGGCACGCGCATTTTTATCCCGAGCCTGTCGAGAGAATCGTTTCTAAAACTTTTCGGAATCTCCCAGAGATAATCGTTGATTTTAATCAAATCTCTTTTAGAAATCATCTTGTTTCAATTATATCAAAAATAAACCCTTACACCTATGCATAGGTGTAAGGGTAAAAAAGCCTCGCCTCATCGATAAATAATGCCGCGATGAGACGAGGCGAAGTCAGCAGCCTTCTTTACAATGAGCCACTGCTCTCAAAAACCATTTCTTTCTTCTCATAAAATCACCTCCTTGCCGATAATTTTTAATTTTGGCCAATTGCCGCACAACCCGTTTAAAAGCTCTCTCGCTCCAGAATCACAAATGTAAAAGGTGTCTTTATAACAGTTGTCTTTATAGATTTTTATCAAACCGATCTCGGCGCAATTAGCCAATACATTTTCTATGTTGAGTAAGTTGTAATTATGGCCATCGCTACAACCTCCGAAGTTTAGGAAGATTTTTTCGTCTTTTTCGTTAATTTTTCTCCATAAATCTTCAAGGTCTTTTTGAAGACTTTCAAGTGTTGTCCCGGGATTTCTATAAATTATAAACAACACTAACCAGTGACTTATAAACTTGTCTTCCGTATCCGGGTCTCTTAACTGTTCTGTAATTCTTTGCCCTCTATTCATTTAAATCACCTCCTTCTTAAATTTTTAAACCGACAAAAATTGTCGGTGTCTAATTAAATAATACAAACAATTTATATATTGTCAAATTTCACCGAATTACAAAAACAACGAAATTATAATCGGCGCGATGATGAATGAAAAAATCGTTGAAACAAGAATGGCGTTACCGATTAAATCTTTATGAAGATTGAATTTTTCCGCGATTACGAAAGTGGTAACCGCCACCGGCATCGCCGAAAGCAAAGTCAAAATTTGAAAGCTGTTTGTTTTGGTTAAAAATCCTGAAGAAATAATAATCGCCAACGGAAAAGCGATTATTTTTAAAAAAGAAATCAAAAACACCACGCCCAAATCCTTTTTTAAAAATTTTCCGTAAAGAAAGCCGCCCAAAGCAAACAAAGCCACCGGCGAAGCCGTAGCGCCAAGCATTGCAATCGATTTTCTGATGCCGAGTATTAAAGGCTCGTCAAATTTTAAAAAACTTAAAACAACCCCGACCGCCGCGGAAATTACCAAAGGATTTTTTAAAAAACTGATTAATTCTTTTTGAAGACAGCGCTCGCGGCAATACCAATATTGAATCAAGGCAATTACGGCCGCCAAAGGGATTATTAAAAAGATAACGCCGATTAAAGCGGCGTTCGGCAAAAATTCTTTTCCGAATCCAATCTCGACCAGTGCCGGCCCCATATAAAGAGTGTTGCCGACAGCGGCTCCTAAAAGGATGGCGGCCTTAAGCGATTTGGAAATTTTGAAAAAAGAAAGAAGAAGGAAAATAAAAAGGAAGAAGAAGATCATTATTAATAAACTCCAGAAAATCAAACGCCGCGCTTCTCCGCTTAAAAAATTAATCTCCCAGAAACTGGCGATAATTAAAGCCGGCAAAGCGACATAATAAGTAAATTCATTAAGAATATGGACCCAGTCGTCGGTTACGACTTTAAACTTTTTAAGCAGCCAGCCGCTTAAAACTATTAAAAATATCGGCAAAGAAATTAAAAATATAGACATAATTCTTGATTAGTCTTTCAAAAATAATTTAATTTTCTTCCAAAATTTAAGCGCCATTAAATTTGACGATGATAAATGCCCGCCGGTTTTAAGCAAAATAAATTTACAACCGGTTAATTTTGCGAATTTTTCCGACGGCTTTGAATACACCACTTCATCATCTTTGGCGTGAATAATAAATATTTTCTTGCCATTAATTGATTTGGCTTCGTTTATTGGATTATAAAATTTTCCGGATTTTAGTTTATTCCAATTTTTATTTATAAATCTATAACCATTACCAAAAGCAATTCTTGTAAATTTACTAAGAGAACTCACTGTTTCAATTTTACTTTCTTCCCGCCAATCAATCACTGGCGAAAACGCCACAACTTTTTTAACTCTTTTATCTTTAGAAGCCAAAATCACGGCTGGACCGCCAAAACTTGAACCAATTAAATAAATTTCAGGATTTTTTATTTTATATTTTTTATTACTCCATAAATCCCGAAAACCGCGCGGCAATTCATTGATAATATCAATAACATCCTGATGTGGAGAAATTTTTAGAAACGAACCGCCGCTTTCCCAACTACCGCGATAACGCGGCAAAAAAACCCAATATCCCTTTTTCGCCAAAAATTCCAGCAATTCATTTCTTCTCCCGGGATATGATGGCATACCGCCGCAAAGAATAATCACCTTATTTGAAGATTTTATCGGCGCCAAAAATTCTGCAATAATTTCTTTTTTAAATTTTGTCCGTAAAATTTGCATAATTATTTATTTAGAAAATTTAAATAAATCTCTCTCAATAATTTTGCATCATCATAATATCATCAACCTTTACCGCCATATATTTCTCCGTTGCTGCCCGAGTTTCTATCTTCTTTTTCCCGCTTTTAATCGCTTCGAAAATATCTTTATTTTGTCTGCGGATTTTTAATTTTATAATTTTATTAATTTTATTTTTTTAATTTCTATTATCGTTTATTTTTTTATTTAAAAATGGGGAAAAGTGACCAAAATATCTTTTCTGCACATCATTTAATTTCCAATCTTCATTAGTAATAATTTTTCTACATAATGGCGATCCGCAATTGCAGAAATTTTGCATATCGACCCAAGCAAATAATGCATAATCAACTGTTATCTCTTCGCCCGGTAAAATATCACGTCGCGCAGAAAGAGTTATTTCATTATCCATCCATAAATTAGAATCGCATGAATGATTAGTAAACTCATCCATGTTTTTATCGCTTGATAATAAATCTCCAAGGAAAATACCATCTTCGATCTGTACTATTCCATCTTTTCGATATTTACCACTTAAAATATCTTTTTGGCGTATTATTTCCCCTCCCCAAACAATAATAATTTCTCCTTTCTTGATTAATTTTTTAGCAAACATTCCTTTGTTATGTATAAAAGAATTTCTAATTTCTACTCGCGGATCTATCCAGGACTCGTTTTTAATTTTTTTAAAATTCATTTTCTAGAAATTATTTGTATCCAGCCATTGATCGTGTTTTCATAAACGACCTTCATTTTGAAATCAAAAAATAAATTCTTTAATTCTTCAAGCATAAAATAACTGAAAAATCTTTCATATTGATAGCCATAATCGTTTTCAATTTTTATCTCTTCTTCCGGCTGGCCGGATTTTGTTTCTTTTACTGCTATATACAAATAGCCGCCATCTTTTAATTTGTTTATTATTTTTTTTAAAACGTCTCGTATTTCTTTTTTGGGAAAATGCAACAAAACTGCTTGCACAAAAATTCCGTCAAAATTTTCTTCTAAATCATTGACATCGCGCAAATCCATCGTCAAAAAATCGGCTTCCGGAACTTCCCGTTTTGCTATTCCAATCATTTTTTCCGAAAAATCAATTCCAAAAACCTTCAATCCTTTGTTAACTAAATATTTGGTTTTCGTCCCGCCGCCACAACCGATATCAAGCACAACACTGCCCTGTTTTAAAAGACTAATGAATTTATCTACGCCCTCAACCCACCAATCATCTTGCTGATGATTTTTATGCCAATCTTTAGCAATTTTATTATAAGTTGATTTTAAATCCATTTTTCAACTCTCATCTAAAATTATTCTCTTTTCAAATTTTCCTCTGTCTTCGGCTTTTTTGTTTTTAACGCTTTCCAATTCCGACTTATCGAAATTTTTGAATTCGCATATTGCCTCGATCACTTCAAGAATGTCCGAAACTTCGCCGATGCTTGGGTCTTTTATGAATTCATCAACTTCTTCTTTTAATTTTTCCTGCAATTTTTCCCAATATTCCGATTCATCGGCAATATGAAAAATCGCTTTTTCGCCTTTATTTTTTATGATTTCCACTACTTTATCGCGAACTAATTTGTTGTACTGCATAATTAAATTTTCTTTATCCCCAGCCAAATTTGAAAACCGTCAATTTTGGTTTCTTCTTCGGCGTCAAATTTAGCTGTTTTTTTAAACGCGATTTCCTTGGCGCCAATCTCCTGTTTTAGAGAAATTAAATTTTGACTAATTAAATTAAATAATTCATCGCCGGTTTGGGCGTATAAAACCACCCTGTCTTTTGGCGTGTATCCGGCGTCTTTTCTTAAATCCTGAATAATTCTTACCAATTCTCTTATTTGTCCTTCCTTTTTTAATTCATTCGTAATTTTTGTATCCAATTCAAAATCATTTTTTATTTTAGAATCAAATATTATTTTTTTCACATTTATCTCATCTTTAATTAAATCTAATAATTCCTTGTCATTTTTGATTTTTAATTTTTGATTTTTAATTTTAAGCGAAGCAAGCGGTTGCCTCACTTTTATCCCTGCCGCTTGACGAATCGCTAAAACTTTCTCAACAATTTCGCGGACGATTTTCATTTTCTCGATTATGTTTTTCTCGCTTCTTGAAAGCGACTTGTAATCCGGCCAATTATCCAAATGAACGCTTTCCTTTTTGCCGTCCGTTAACTTATAAACTACTTCTGCAATAAAAGGAATAAAAGGCGAAACGGCTTTTGAAAATTCAATTAAAATAAACTTAGTTGTTTCAATCGCGTCATCTCTATCCTTTAATGGTTTTTTATTTTTTTTATGAATGTGAAGGTGAAACGGAACTTTAAAACGCACTCTTGAACGCCTGATATACCAGGTGGACAAGTCATCGATAAAATCATTTATTGGCCGACTGGCTTTATCTAATTCGTATTTTTCAAGATTTTTAGAAATCCCAAGTATTGTCTCGTTAAGTCTTGCCAAAATCCATTTATCCAAAACATTTTTCGATTTTATTTTAGGTAAATGACTTTTAGCCTTAATTTTTCTTTCGGCATAAAGATCGTAAAAACTGTAAACATTCCAAAATCTTAAAATTGTTTTTTTATAAATCTCATCGACGCCTTTTTCAGAAAAGTTAAAACTCTCTCCTCTCACTGCCGGCGAAGATAAAAGATATAATCTTAAAGCGTCGGCGCCGTATTTATTAACAATTTCCATCGGATCGGGATAATTTTTTAAGCGCTTACTCATCTTCTGGCCGCTTTCCGCTAAAATAATGCCGTTGACTATCACATTTTTATAAGCCGGCTTATTAAATAAAGCTGTTGATAAAACTAAAAGCGTGTAAAACCAACCGCGCGTCTGATCAACACCTTCGGCAATAAATTCGGCGGGGAAAGGCAGTCGCCTCTCAAACGGATAATGCGCTTGAGCGTACGGCATCGCGCCGGATTCAAACCAACAATCAAAAACATCGGGGATACGTTTCATTACGCCGCCGCAGACCTGCCCTGAGGACTTTCGACTGAGCTCAGTCGAAGCCCCTGCCGAATGGGTACACGGAAATTCTATTTCGTCGATATAGGGCCTGTGAAAATCAAGTTCGAAATCATCGTTATGGGGAATCGGGATAAAATCCAGTTTTTTAATTTCCGCGGTTTTTAAAAAATCCGATTTGTTTTTTCTGATTTCAATTGATTTTTTTACGTCCGCACCCGCGGCGCCGCTAAAAATCATCCAAATCGGATATTCGTGGGAAACGATTAAAATATTTTTTCCGGAATATTTCTTAGCTATTTCGTATAAAAATTCAGAAACGCGCTTTTTTAATTCTATCAGATTTTCTCCTTTAGGCGGCGTTTTATAAAATTTTTCTTCGAGCGAAGAAAAATAATCATGATATTCTTGCGGTTTTCTGCCGTCAAAAATTCCGGTATTAATTTCTCGCAATCGTTTGTCAAAAATTATTTTATTTTTGGGATAACCGACTGCTTCAGCGACAATTTCAGCAGTCTCGCGACAGCGCAAAAAATCGGAAGAAAAAATAAAGTCGATTTTATCCTGTCCTTGTCGAAAAATTTTCGCCGCCGCCTTAACTTGTTTCTTGCCCCTTTCCGTTAAATGATGTTCGTTTTTATAATTTGAGCTTATAAAATTAAACAAATTGCTTTCCGCCTCGCCATGGCGCATCACAAAATATTTGTTGCAAGTTTTTTTAATATTTCTTTTAAGTTCTTCGAGAGAGCCGATGACTTTTATTTTCTCACATTTTTCGCATCGCCAAACCGGAAGCGGCGCCCCCCAAAAACGCGTTCGGGAAATCGCCCAGTCGCGCGCTTCTTCGAGCCACTTACCGAAACGGCCGTCGCGAATATGAGCCGGAATCCAATTAATTTTTTTATTATTTAAAAGAAGTTTGTTTTTAATTTCCGTCGCCTTCATAAACCACGATGAAGCGGCGTAATTCAAAAGCGGAGTATCGCAACGCCAACAATGAGGATAAGAGTGCGTGATTTTTTGTTTGCTAAATAATTTATTTTCTTTAGCAAGCCATTTAATAATTTCAATATCCGTTGATTGATGATTTTCTTTCGGTTTTACCGGCAAACCGGCGAAGTCTTTAACTTCCGGCTTAAATTTACCGTCCATTGAAACATGTTGAATAAACGGTAAATTATTCTCTTGCGCCAAATTCATATCGTCTTCGCCGAAAGCCGGCGCAATATGAACAATGCCGGTACCTTCTTCGGCGCTGACAAAATCCGCCGGATAAATTTTAAAAGGCGCTTTAAAATAATCAAAAGGCGGTTCGTAGGTTAGACCGATAAGCTTTATCCCCTTAAATTCCTCAATAATTTTATAGGGGAAGCTGATTACCGAAAGACGATTTTTAGCCAGAATAAAATATTCTTCCTCAATTTTAATTTTTACATAATTAATCTTAGAATTAATCGCTAAGGCGACATTTCCCGGTAAAGTCCAAGGCGTTGTGGTCCAAACCAATAAATAAGTTTTAGGTTTTAGGGTTTGGGGTTTAGTTTCTTTTAATTCAAATTTCACATAAATCGATATATCCTCTATCTCTTTATACCCTTGCGCCACTTCAAAATTAGATAAAGTCGTTTCGCATCTCGGACAAAGATGCATTGATTTATAACCCTCGTAGATTAAGCCTTTATCGTACAAAGTTTTAAAAATCCACAAAACCGATTCCGTATAATCGGCATCCATCGTCTTATAATCGTTTTCCATATCAACCCAGCGGCCGATTCGAGGAATTATCTCTTTCCAATCCGAAGCATAAGCCAAAACTTTTTTTCTGGCGGCTTCGTTAAAATTTTTAATACCGATATTTTCAATATCTTTTTTTGTTTTTAAACCCAAATCTTTTTCGATTTCGTTTTCAATCGGCAAGCCGTGGCAATCCCATCCCCATCGGCGCGGCACTCTTCTGCCTTTCATAGTTTGATAACGCGGAATGGCGTCTTTGATAATGCTTGCCAAAATATGGCCGTAATGCGGCAGACCGGTGGCAAAAGGCGGGCCGTCGTAAAAAACATAATCACCCTTGGGCGATTTACCGGCCGGTTTTTTTACGGATTTTTCAAAAATCCGATTCTCCCGCCAAAATTCCAAAACTTTTTTCTCAATTTCCGGCAAAGAAAGATTTTTAAAATTTTTCAGCATTGTATTCAATATATAAAAAAATAACTTCTTTCTCAAGAAGCCTTACTTATTTAAAAAAATCAGAAACGTATTAAAATACTATCTTTTTAATTTATGCAATATACTTAAATATATCATCAAATAAGGAGCTCTCTTAAAATCTTTTGAAAGAAAGGGGGGTAAAATACCCCCAAATATTGTTTTTACCATAAATCAAATTGAACTGTTAATTTTTCTTTTATTATCCGGGTACATGCCGGACAATACAAATCATAGCAATTATCTGTCCCACGAATTCCGCAAAGATCCGCATCCTTTCTTTTTCCTTCCCAGCCGCAATTCCCGCATTTTTCAATAGCATTTTTATTCTTTTTGATTTGCTCTTTAAGATATTTTGCTTTTCTTTCTATTTCTCCAAGCATACAACCTCCTTTGGCACATGAAATATAATAAAATCATCTTCATTCAATTCGGCACGCCTTATTTTATCAACAACTTCTCCGCGGTAATCGCCAACAAATGCTATTTCTTTCTGATACATCCAGAAAGAGGCAACCCATTTGTTGCTATATTTCTTTCTAATTTCTATAGGCAATGCCAGATGCGATTCATAACCGGCCATATTTATCACCTCCTTTAATTTTCTTTTTATAAGATAGCGCCTTTACCCAGTTTGTCAATTATTAACTTTTACTATTTCAACTACCCAATCGATTTCCTGCGGCGATTTTTTCGCAATCAATCCGGCTTTGTCTTCCGACGGTAAAAAGTCGCGGCCGACAATTTTGCCGTCAGCCATCCAAATAATTTCCAAATCCAAATGCGTATTTTTGTTCCAAAAAGTCGGCTTACTTCTCGGTTCAAAATAAAAAATCATTCCGTTGGCATTTTTTAACTCTTTTATTTCTGAGAGTCCTTTTGCTTTTTCTAAAACCGTCCTGGCGGTCAACAAAACATAGTCTTTGCCGTCGATGTTTAAAACAATTTTTTCTCGCCGGTCCGCCAACGGCAATTTATTGATTATTAAAAAAACAACGCCGGTAAAAATACTCAAACCAACCAACAAAATTTTTTTACTAAACTTAATCATTAATATCTATTATACTAAAATAATGATTATCGCCACTAACAAGCGCGCTTATTTTGACTATCAAATCTTGGAAACTTACGAAGCCGGCGTCGAGCTTTTGGGCTTTGAAGTAAAGTCTATAAAAACCGGCAGAATCAATCTGGCCGGTTCTTACGCTGTTATAAAAGACAATCAAATTTGGCTTCTTAATGCCGATATTCCTCCTTATCAGCCAAAGAATATGCCGAAAGATTACGACTCAAAAAGAACCCGGCGCCTGCTTTTGAAAAAATCAGAAATCAAAAACTTAATCGGCCGGACTCAGGAAAAAGGCTTGACTTTAGTACCGCTTAAAGTCTATACTAAAAGCAAAACCGGAAAGATTAAGATTGAAATCGGACTGGCGAAAAGCCGAAGAAAAGCCGACAAACGCGAATTGATAAAAAAACGGGAAGCCGAAAGAGAAATTAAAAAAATGGTTTAGGGGGATGTTAGGATTCGACAAAAATCGCTCTTTAAAAACGCAGGCCGAGCCGATTAACTCGCAAAACTGATCAAAAACAAATATAACTGCCAACAAAAACTTGGCTCCCGCGTTCGCTTTCGCGTAATGCGGGGTTACCTCGCCAAATCTTTAGCGACGGCGAGCATCGTTTAATCGACGCTTGATAGATTTAAAACGGTGTCATATTTTCAAGCTATATTTAATTCTGTTGTCGGCGGAATTAAACGAACAATCTCCGGCAAAGAATTAAGAATGTTTCGTCCCGGTTTTAATTTCTTAATTCTCAAAACCATCGGGACTACGCCTGTAGAAGTTTTTAAAGAAAATTTTTGGACAAGGGTTCAACTCCCTTCATCTCCACAAAACAATATTTAAATATAAAAATTATTCAGCAATACAAAATCAATAATCAAATAACGGCAGCCGAATTGCGAGTAGTGGATGAAAAAGGAGAAAATCTCGGAATTATGCCGCTTGAGGCGGCATTAAAATTAGCGAAAGAAAAAGGGCTGGACTTAATAGAAATCGCGCCGGCCGCCAAACCGCCGGTGGCGAAAATCATCGATTACGACAAATTCCGGTACCAAAAAGAAAAAGAGTTAAAAAAACAAAAAGCAACTCAGAAAATCGGCGAACTGAAACAAATAAGAATCAGCGTCAGAGAAGCCCATCACGATTTGGAAGTCAAAACAAAAAAAATAGAAGGGTTTTTAAACGAGGGAAATAAGGTAGAAATCGTTCTCGTGTTGAAAGGCAGGGAAAAATATCTGAAAGATTGGGCAAGACAAAAATTAGAAGAATTTTTAAAAATGATTGCGGTCGAATATAAAATCGCCGTTGAGCCGAAATTCGGAGGAAAAGGAATAATAATACAGATTGCAAAAAAATAAAAACGTATGAAAAAATCAATTTCCAATCGAATCAAAATCACCAAAACCGGAAAAGTTTTAAGACGGCCGATGGGGCAGTGCCATTTTCGCGCCAAGAAAAGAAGCGTTCAAATAAAAAGGCGGAAAGGATTAAGAAATATCGATTTACAAACAATATGACAAGGGTTAAAAGAGGCAAAATTGCCGCAAAAAAAAGAAGAAAAATATTAAAACACACCAAAGGTTTTAAATGGGGTAGGAAATCAAAAGAAAGGGCGGCCAAAGAAGCATTGCTTCACGCCTGGACGCATGCTTTCCGAGGCCGAAAAGAAAAAAAACGCGATTATCGCGCTTTATGGCAAACGCAAATTAACGCCGCGGTCCGGCCTTACGGATTAAACTACAGCAAATTCATCGCCGGATTAAAAAAACAAAACATTATTCTTGACCGCAAAATACTAGCGGATATTGCCCGAAATCATCCGCTTATATTTGAAAAAATCGTCCAAAAAGCGAAGTAAAACGCGAAGTTCCGAGTAATCTTTGCTCTACTACGGGGAACCGAAAATTTTTGAAAAATAGTAGGAAAAAATAAAATAAATCCCGCGTTTGCGGGATTTTTTAATGGGCGGGTGGCTTATGGCCATAAATGGAATAATATTCTGATTCTGTTTAATTTCGCTATAAAATCAATCAACCTGTTTATTCTTTCGCGCTTTTCGATATTTTTGTGCTTAGATTTTAAAATTATAAAATCTCCTTTCTTCATAAAATCCTCCTTATCGCAAAACAAAGTTTTTCAGTCTTTCTTTTGACGCTTCTTCGGCTGCTATCATCATCGTAAAAGCGGCCTTATCTTCGGGGCTCATTTCACCCGGCAAATAATTAGCCATTGCTTTTTCCCATCCCTCAACTATTTCTTTGCTTCTTTTTTCTTCATCATTCATCTTACTTAACCTCCTTTTTAAATTTTTTTGTTCTAATTATATTAGACAAAAACGCCTCTAAAAAATCAAGTTCTACTTTTGTCCGCGAAGAAAGTTGCTGGCTTGCGTTAAAACTCTCTGGCTATCTTTGTGCTTGCTCAAAATTTTCATTGCTTCTCGGTAAGTAAACCAGCCAAAACCATCATGTTCTTTGGAGATTTTAACTGCCGGATTATTTGTTTCCGCCAGATAAAAAATCACGATTTTTAAAACCCGCGCGTTTTTTTCACCTATTCTCCGCCAAAAAGAAAACTTTTCATACGCCTTGAAATTATTAACGAATTTTAAATCTGCTCGGCCTAGACCGGTTTCTTCTTTGGTTTCTCTAACCGCCGCCTGGAAACTTTTTTCTTCGCTTTCAATTTTCCCTTTCGGAAAATTCCAATAGCCGCGACCGTGATAAAGAATTAAAAATTTATTTCCCTCAATCGTTTTTCTGTAAATAATTATCCCGGCTGAAATTTCTCGCATACTCAGTAGAGGAACTTCAAATGAAAATAATCAAGGCTTCATTTGAAATTCTGATTTCTATTATCTCAAAATATTTTTATATTGCCCAGTTTATTTTATCCCGCTGAAAGCGGGACGGTTTGAAATTCTCATACTGAGCATAATTTATTTTAACATACTTAGCATTTTATCGGCAGACCAACAATTTATAATATCCTTTTTCTCCGCCCAACCGCGACGGGCTTGAGCAATACCATATTCTATAAAACGCAAATGATCTTTTTGATGAGCATCAGTATTAATAATCATTTTTACGCCTGCTTCTTTAGCTCGTTTAATATTTTGAGCGCTTAAATCTAGCCTATCAGGAAAGGCATTAATTTCTAAAATCGTTCTTGTTTCTTTGGCGTATTTTAAGATTTTATCAAAATCAACTTCGTATTCGTCACGACGCTTTAAAATCCGGCCGGTGGGATGAGAAATAATGTCAACGTGCGGATTTTTCATTGCTTTAATTATTCTCTCGGTCATTTTTTCTTTCGGCATTTTCATCTGCGAATGAACACCGGCGATGACAAAATCAAGTTTCGCAAGCGCCTCGTCTTTTATATCAATCGAACCATCAGCCATAATATTCGCTTCACAGCCCTTAAGTACCCTAAATTTTAAATTTTGAATTTTGAATTTTAAATTTAAATCGTCTATGTTCTTATTCCTTTTTTCTAATTGTTTTTCGTCTAAACCATGTTCAATTCTTAAAAATTTGGTATGATCGGCGACGCCAATGTATTCATACCCCATCGCCATCGCCGCCCCAGCCATTTCTTCGAGAGATTCGGCGCCGCCGTCCCAATTAGAATGATAATGAAGGTCGCCTTTAATGTCGCTATAATTAATTATCTTTGGTAATTTTCCTTTTTGCGCCATCTCAATTTCGCCCTCATTTTCCCGCATTTCCGGCGGAATCCACTGCATTCCTAAAGTTTTATAAATTCCCTCTTCTGTGTCTCCGGCAACCATCTTGATGCCGTAAAATAAACCGTATTCTGAAAGTTTTAATCCTTGTTCAATAGCGATTTTTCGCAAAACAATATTATGTTCTTTAGAGCCGGTAAAATATTGAAGCGCGGCGCCATAACTTTTTTTCGGCACCACTCGAATATCCATATCAAAACCCTCTTTTAATCTAACTGAAGATTTTGTCGTCCCCTTGCCCCAGATTTTTACCACGCCAGGCAAAGAAACGAAAAAGTCCATCACTTTTTGAGGTTTGTCGGAAATCACCAAAAAATCGACGTCGCCGATAGTCTCTTTTCTCCGACGGACCGAACCGCAGGCCTCTACTTTTTCGACTTCTTTTAAATTTTTCAGCGCCTCTTCGACTTCTCTAGCTTTAGGTAAAATTTCTCCCAATAAAAATCTGCCCTTGCTTCTTTTTAAAAATTCGATACCTTCTAAAATATTTTTTTCGGTTTTTTCGCCAAAACCAAAAAGCGGCGCGATTTTATGGTCTTTCGCCGCGGCCTCCAAATCTTTGACGGTTCTAATTCCTAATTTTTCATAAAGAATTTTCGCTTTTTTCGGCCCCATTCCTTCAATCCTTATTAATTCTTTCAAATCAACCGGCATTTTCTTTTTCATGTCTTCATAATCTTTAATTTTTCCGGTTTTTATGTATTCTTCGATTTTTAAAGCAATGCTTTCGCCGACGCCGGGAATTTCTTTTAAGGCTTTCAAGCCGCCTTTTTTATAAATATTTTTAACGTCTTCTTTAAGCGTTTCGATGCTGATTGCCGCTTTTTGATAAGCGTAAGGCTTAAATGCCACTCCTTCCATTTCTAAATAATCGGCGATTTCGTAAAAAATTTTGGCAAGGTCTTGATTAAACATAATTAAACATAAACAGTGAAAATATAAGAATAAATTATCTTAACTCTGTTTAGTTGACTAAACACTAATTATTATTTAAATGTTTTAAGTTTTATTTCTTCCTGTTCTAATACAATTGCGACTTTATCGCCTTTTATAATTTCTTCTCTTAAAATTTTTTCCGCCAATGGAGAGCGGAGTTTTTCCGAAACCACGCCGCGCAAGGGGCGGGCGCCGAAAGCCGGGTCGTAGCCCCATTCGGCGATTTTTTTGATTGCCGGTTCTTCAAAAATCAAACTAATGCCGTTCGCTTCTTCAAGAGTTCGGCTTAAATCAGCGAGCTGAAGCTCGGCAATGGCTTCAATGTCTGATAAAGAAAGAGGCTTAAACATTACGATATTTGAAAAACGGTTTAAAAGTTCCGGTCTGAAATAATCCGTTAATTTTTTCTTTAATTCCTCCGTAATCATTTCAAACGGCGTGTGAGCTTCAATGTGGGTTTTAATAAAATCCGAATGAGCGTTAGAAGTGGCGATTATTATGGTGTTGGTAAAATCAACCACCCGGCCCAAATTATCCGTCAAACGACCGTCGTCAAAAACCTGTAAAAACAAATTTAAAATGTCGGGGTGAGCTTTTTCAAATTCATCCAAAAGAATCAAAGAGTAAGGTTTTTGAATCACGGCCTCGGTTAAACTGCCGGCAAGCTTTCCGTCGGGAGAACCGATAAACCGAAAAATGCTTTGTTTGTCTTGATATTCCGACATATCAAAACGGAGCATTAAACTTTCCGAACCAAATTGGATTTTCGCCAAAATTTTTGACAATTCGGTTTTGCCCACGCCGGTCGGACCGACGAAAAGAAAAACCGCAATCGGCCCGCCTTTCCGCGAGAGACCGCTTCGATATTCTCTTAATGCTCGGCTGACGGCCTTAACCGCTTCTTCTTGGTCAATTAATCTTTGATGAATTATATTTTCAAGGTTTAGTAATTTTTCCGCTTCTTCTTTAGAAGTTTTGTGAATTGGAATATCGGTTTTTCTTTCAACGATATTGATAATGTCTTCTGCCTGTAAAATCTTGTCGCCTTTCTGGCTGGCGTCGGCCAAGGCTTCTTTTAAAAGTTCTTCGGCGCTGGAAGGCAAAAGTTTTTGTCTGAAATACTTATGAGCCAAAACGACCGCCTGCTTTATCGCGTTCAAACTGATAATAATTTTATATTGGCGCTCTAAAATAAGACTGTCGTAAGTCAAAAGCCTTATCGCTTCCTCCTCGCTGATTTCATTGACTCTGATGATTTCAAAAGCATTGGAAAAATCGCTTTGAGCCTCTATCAACGCCTTAAACTCCCTCGGATAAGTGGCGCCGATTACCGGAAAAAAGTCGTTTGTTATAATCGGCATCAAAACGTCGGCGGCGCTTAAATGGTTTTCGCCGGAAGTTTTAGTTAAATTATGAATGTCGGGAATATACAAAATAATGTTTCCGGCGGACGCGATTTCTTCAACTATTTTATTAAGACGTTTTGTTATTTCTTCAGGCGCCGCTCCGGAAACAAGATTGCCAATTGAAAGAGAGACCAATCTTTTATCGAAAAGCGGGGCTGGCGTTTTGTCTTTAATAATTTCATAAGCTAGATGGAAAACCAAAGTTTCTTTGCCGCTACCCGGCTCGCCGACTAAAAGCGCGTTGGGCTTGCTCGGCCGCGACAAAATATCAACCATTCGGTCGTATTCTTCGCGGTGGCCGATTAAAAACCCAACTTTTTGTTCTCTCGCCAAATCCGTAAAATCAACGGCGTATTTGTCCAAGAGCGGCGTCGGCTTGGCGGTCCAGGCGCGATTCATAATCCGATGCCTGATTTTATAAGGCCGGTGGGCAAATCCTCCTAAGCCGGACGGTAGATGTAAAGACCATTTAAGTTTCTTCCGGAAACGGCCGAAAACTAAAGCGTCTTCCAAATCGCTCGCTGAAATTGAAAAAAGGTTAAAAACTCTGGCAAGCTCATTATTAGTCGCAAAACCCAAAGCGATAAAAATATCGCGCGGCTCAATAAATCGCTCGCCGTTTAATAAACTGATTTCAAAAGCTTTTTTAAGAAAAGTTTCAAGGTCGGGAAAATTTTCTTTTTCAGATTTTTCTTTTAAAAAATCATCGATTTTTTGTTTAAATTCTTGAAAAGAAACGTCCAGCCTTTCAATCATCTCGCGAACATCGCGATTTTCCAACAAGAATTTCGTCAAATAAAGAAAAAAATTATTGCCCGCAATCAAAGCCTTATCGGTTGCCCGCTCTATAACTGATAGACTATCAGGAGCAAGATATTGAGCAACGTTGATTCTTTGACCGTTTAAGCGCTTTTTTGAATTATTTAAACTAGTTAATGAACGCTCAGCCTGTCCTAAATGCAACAGTCTATTCCCTAAAAAAACCGCCATTAAAACTCCTGACCAGAAAAGCCAACCGACATCGGAAAGCAAAAAGGTGAAGGCGGCCGCGGAAAGAATCGTGTAGCCGGAATAAATAATCAGCCTTAAAATCAGCCGCTCGGCCGTTCTCATTTTTAACCGCGGCTCGTCAAAATAAATATTAAAAATCGTAGTGTCGGTCATAATTATACCGTCGTTATAATTTTATAAATTATAAAAACCGGAACAACCAGCCAAACTAAATAAACCGCCGCCGCAAACGCCAGCAAAATAAAATAAAAAATGCCGCCCGCAATCAGCCGGCCGCTTCGAAAAATAAAACCCAAAGTATAGCCGATAAAACTCCTATCCTGATAAAGAGGTTCAAAAAGATATTTTAAGGTAATTTTAAAAGCCAAACGCCGGTCAAATCTTTCTAATAAAGAAAAAATAAAATTGCTGTAAATTTGAAAACTGTTAAGGTACCAGTGCCGAAAAAATTCCGTAATCCGATAAAGAAAACGATTAAAAAGATAAGTGAAAATATTCATTTGTGGGCGTGGAAGGAATCGAACCTTCGACCCCGTTCTTATCAGGAACGTGCTCTACCACTGAGCCACACGCCCAATTTATCTAAAAATTTTATTAAATTTTCAAATCTTTTATGATGAAGCGTTGCGTTGCAACCTACCAACTGAGCCACGCGCCCAAAAAATTAAAATTTTGAATTACTTAATTATCCCTAACTTTTTCAATCCTTCCAAATCAAATCTAATAATCTTTTGGTTTTCTGACAAGTTAGGATTCAAAGCAGTATTAATGTTTTTAATCAAGAAATTTATCGAAAAGGCGAAAAATCCGAAAACTGCCACCAACAAAGAAACACCGATTGCTATAAAAATAATTTCTTTTTTCATACTAACTAAAATGAAAACACTTGGCCGGTCAGTAACGCCTTAAAAGCTCCGTCCTGCCGACTAAGATCCAATGTTTCAATTTTAACAAAATACCGGCTGTTTTTAAGAGTTTTTAAAAAGCCTAAAAAATTATCAAAAGGCCCTTGGCTAACAACGGTAAAACCGATTCTTCCCGGCTCATTGGCGTTCCCTAAAATCTCCTGCCCCAAACTTGAATTTATGTTTACTTGATTCTGCCTCGCAATCATGTTTAAATCACTGGAGAAACTTATTAATTGGTCTCTGGTCGGTAAAAGACTTTCTAATTCTACCAGATAATGCTTGGCTTTTTCCGAATCCTGTCGCAATAATGCCAAAGATTCGGCCATTGCCACTCTAAAATTCAAATCCTTTTGCGATTGTTCTATTTGATTTGCCAATTTTGCGATGTCGGAACCGAGGAAAAACAAGGCCCCCGCCAAAACCAAACAAATCCCCAAAGGAACGCCGATATTTATAAACAGACGTTTTTTAAACTCCATTTTTGATTATAATACATGAAAAAAGAAATAAAGACAATCTCTCTCAATAATTCCGACTATCCTTCGCTATTAAAAGAAATTTCCAACCCTCCTTTAAAAATCAATATCTTGGGGAAACTTCCCGACGAACAAAAAACAAAAATCGCTGTTGTCGGCACCCGCAAAGCCACCACCGAAGGCAAAACGATCGCTAGAAAAATAGCCCAAAAATTAGCCGAACTTGACATTGTGGTTGTCAGCGGATTGGCGATGGGCATCGATACCGCGGCGCACGAAGGCGCGCTACTTGGCAACGGCCAAACAATTGCCGTCTTGGCCTGCGGCCTTGATGCGATTTATCCGGCACAAAATGAAAATCTGGCTAAAAAAATTTTAGCCGAAAGAGGAGCGATTATTTCCGAATACCCGGTCGGTACACCAACTTTGCAACATCAATTTTTAGAACGCAATCGAATTATCAGCGGCTTGTGTGCCGCCACAATTATAATTGAAGCGCCGGAAAGATCCGGCTCCCTGGCAACCGCCAACTGGGCGGTTCAACAGGGCCGCGAAGTTTTCGTAGCGCCCGGCCCCATAAACCATCCGAATTATCGCGGTTCGCATAAATTAATCAGAGACGGAGCGAGATTAGTGGGTTCGGTTGAGGATATTTTGGAAGATTTACAATTAGAAATTCCAAATTCCAAATTCCAAATTCCAAACAAATCCCAAATTCCAAATCCTAAAATTCAAAACATAAAAGACAAAAACCAATTACTCGTCTACGAAACTCTTCGGGAAGCGGGCGCGCCGCTGACAATTGACAAAATTATTCAACTCACTAAACTTGAACCGCAAATAGTTAATCAAGCGATTGCCGTTTTGATTATTCAGGAAATAATTGAAGAAACGGAATCGGGTTATATAGTTTAGCCACTAGGGGTTAGGGTTTAGCCAATGGGATAAAAATTACCCTATACCCTAGTCGCTAGTGACTAATGACTAATTTATGAACTTAGTAATAGTTGAAAGCCCAACGAAGGCAAATACAATTTCAAAATTTCTCGGTAAAGAGTACAAAGTCGAATCTTCTTACGGCCATGTTAGAGATTTGCCGAAAAGCAAACTCGGCATTGACGTTGAAAAAAATTTCGAACCGCAATATATAATTCCGATCAAAGCCAAAAAAAGAGTCGGCCAACTTAAAAAAGAGGCTGGAAAAGCAGACGCGGTTATTTTAGCGACTGATGAAGACAGGGAAGGAGAGGCTATTGCCTGGCATTTAATTCAAGCGCTCGGATTAAACGGCAAATCGCAAAGCGCAAAGCGCATCGTTTTTCATGAAATCACTAAATCTGCTATTGAAGAAGCCATTAAGAAACCTCGCGACATTAACATTGATTTGGTCAATGCCCAGCAAACACGCCGCGTTTTGGACCGCTTGGTCGGATATAAACTCTCGCCGTTTTTATGGGAAAAAGTAATGAAGCGTCTTTCCGCCGGAAGAGTCCAGTCGGTGGCTCTGCGCTTAATTGTTGAACGGGAAGAAGAAATCAAAAATTTTATTCCCCAAGAATATTGGACAATCATAGCGATTTTACAAAAATCGCAAATCTTAAAATCAAAATCACAAATTCCAAACCCTTTTGAATCAATTTTGTTCGCGATAAACGGAAAGGGATTGGAAAAATTCGACATCCCAAACGAAGAAGGGGCAAAAAAAATAGCCGCCGAGTTGGAAAGGTGTGATTACAAAGTGCTCTCCGTTGATAAAAAAGAAACAAGAAGAAATCCTTTACCGCCTTTTACCACCAGTTCTTTGCAGCAAGAGGCTATCAGACGCCTGCGTTTCTCCGCCAAACAAACCATGCGCCTGGCCCAAAATCTTTACGAAAACGGTTTTATCACCTATATGAGAACCGATTCTTTAAATCTTTCCAAGGAATCTGTTTTTGCCGCCAAATCTTGGATTGAAAAAAATTTGGGAGAAAATTACGCCGTTTCCGCGCCGAAATTTTTCAAAACAAAATCAAAACTTGCCCAAGAAGCCCACGAAGCCATTAGGCCTACCAACCCGTTCACGACGTCGGACGCCATAAAATTAGAAAACAATCAAGAAAAGAAACTTTACGATTTAATCTGGCGCCGTTTTATCGCTTCCCAGTTGCCGCAAGCAATTTTTGAATCCGTAAACGTCGTTATTGAAGCAAAAAATTCCACAAATAATTATCAATTAAAAACGATCGGTTCTTCTTTGAAGTTTGACGGATTTTTGAAAATCTGGCCAAGCCGGTATGAAGAAAAAATTTTGCCGCAGCTGGAAAAAAACGATGCCTTGGAATTGGAAGAAATAAAACCGGAACAACATTTTACCGAGCCGCCGCCTCGCTACGACGAAGCATCGTTGGTTAAAATTCTCGAAGAATACGGCATTGGCCGTCCCTCGACTTACGCGCCGATTATCTCGGTAATTCAAGAAAGAAATTACGTCGTTAAAAACGAACAACGGAAATTCGAGCCGACCGAAATAGGTATTGCCGTCAATAAAATCTTAGTCAACCACTTCCCCGAAATCATTGATGTAAAATTCACCGCGAAAATGGAAAACGAATTGGACGAAATCGCCCAAGGAAAAGAAAAATGGCAAAGAGTTATAAAAGAATTCTATGACCCTTTTTCAAAAAATCTCGAGCAAAAATATCAGGAAGTGGAAAAACAAAAACCCATCGAAGAAAAAACCGACGAAATCTGCGAAAAATGCGGCAAACCGATGGTAATAAAATACGGGAGATTCGGAAAGTTTTTAGCCTGCTCGGGCTTTCCGGAATGCAAAAACACAAAAAAACTTTTAACAGAAGAAGAAAAAAATCTTGGCAAATGCTCCAAATGCGGCCAAGGCGATATAATCAAACGCCGCACTAAACGGGGAAGATTTTTTTACGGATGTTCGAGATATCCCGAATGCGACTTCGCGAGTTGGAATAAGCCAGAAAAAGCAATGGCTGAATAATTTTAAACTTAGATTTTAAAAATTTTTTAAATAAAAAAGGGCGCTCTATTCAAATAGAGCGCTTTTATTTCAGAAGGAATTCATTAGTTCGTTGTATGCGTTTGTTGATATGAATGAGTATTGTGCATCACACATTAAGCATTGCGTAGGAACATCGCGCGGGTCTGCTAATATCGATAAACTACATTTGCAACACGTATAAGAACATAAGGGATCTTCTCTGTCGATAGGAAAACGCGATCCACCCATAGCACACCTCCTTTTATTTTGGTCGAGGCGACCGGTCGCCACTCCGGCTTTACCATTATGTTGTAATGGTCGAGGTCGCACGGCTAAACCTCCCGCCCCGTCATCCTTTATTAAATAAGATTTGAAAAGACTCTAAAAAAAGAATAAACTAAAAACGCTATGGATGTCAAGGACTTGTTAAAACTCGTCGAAAAACCGAATGACAAAGACGCTAATTTAATCCACCGCGCTTTTGAATTCAGCCGCAAAGCCCATCAAAATCAAAAAAGGAAATCCGGCGAACCTTATTTTAATCATTGTTTTGAAACCGCTTTGAAATTAGCCGAATGGCGTCTTGATGGCTCGACCATTGCCGCCGGACTACTTCACGACGTAATCGAAGACGCGGGAATCAGTTTTGAAAAACTTAAAAAAGAATTCGGCGAAGAAGTTGCTTTTTTAGTCGAAGGCGTAACCAAGCTCGGCCATTTAAAATACCGAAGCCGCCAAGAACAGCAAGCGGAAAACTTAAGAAAAATGCTTTTAGCCATCAGCAAAGATTTAAGAGTAATCCTCATCAAATTAGCCGACCGGCTCCATAATATGAAAACCTTAAAATTTCTGGCGCCGATAAAACAAAAAAGAATCGCTCTGGAAACTTCGGATATTTACGCTCCGTTGGCGTATCGGCTGGGAATGGCGAATTTAGCCGGAGAATTGGAAGATTTAGCCTTTCCTTTTCTTTACCCTTTGGAATACAAATGGATTCTGGAACACGTTAAAGACCGCTACGAAGAACGCCAGAAATATTTAAGAAAAGTCGAGGAAACCCTTGTAAACACCTTGAAAGAACATAATATTTTCCCGCTTAAAATCGATTCCCGGGCCAAACGCTATTCAAGTCTTTATAAAAAACTTCTTCGCAACGATATGAATCTGGAACAAGTTTACGATTTAATAGCCTTAAGAATCGTCGTTAAAACCGTTGAAGAATGCTACGCGGTTTTAGGAATTATTCACCAACTCTGGCCGCCGCTCCCGGGAAGAATCAAGGATTATATCGCCTTACCAAAACCCAACGGCTATCGCAGTTTGCACACGACGGTTTTTTGCCTTGATAACAAACCTACCGAATTTCAAATCCGAACTCTGGAAATGCATGAAGAGGCAGAAAACGGTATTGCCGCTTATTGGGCTTACGCCCAAGCAAAAGAAACAAAAGAGTACCAAAAAGAAAAAGCCATTTTTGCCGATAAAAAAGAGCTCGCCTGGATTAACCAATTAAAAGAATGGCAGAAAGAAGCGCTCGGCTCAAAAGAATTTCTCCAATCTTTAAAAATCGATTTTTTCAAAGACCGGATTTTCGCCATTACGCCGGAAGGAGAGGTTGTTGATTTGCCGGCCGGCGCCACGCCGATTGATTTCGCTTATGCCATTCATTCGGAAATCGGCGACCAGTGCATCGGCGCCAAAGTAAACAGTAAAATCGTTCCCTTGGACTATCAGCTTCAATCGGGCGATCTGATAGAAATTCTTATCCAAAAAAGCAAAAGGCCGTCAGCGTCCTGGTTGGAAATCGTCAAAACCAGTCAAGCTAAAAGAAAAATCAAAGCCGGTCTTAGAAAAATTTCTGACAAGAAATCCGCCAATCAGACGGAGTTTAAAATTATTGCCGTTGACCGAGTCGGCCTCTTAAAAGACGTTTCTGCCGTTATTTCCAGAGCGCACATTAATATTGTAAAAGTTGATGTTCCTCCTTCCAGAAATTTTCCGATTTTAAAAATCCGCGCCGCGGTCAATGATAAAGAAAAAATCGAAAAACTTATTTTGAAACTTAAAAAAGTGGAAGGCGTAAAAGAGATAAATTATAAATTAGTAGTTTGACAAATTATAAGTTTTTTATATTCTTTAAGCAGAAACTTATAAAAGGAGGTGAGGAAAATGAACAAAGAAATGGTTGCGATATTCAGTCAATTGCGGCTTCGCGTTATAACCGATAAAAAAGTGGTGAAAAAGTTAAGAGAGCATGGCCTGAACAAAAAAGAAATAGCCGAACTGCTGAGTGAAGCGAAAAAAATAGATTCTAATTATCGGTATTCTCGTCGCTATTTGCATACCAGCGATGAGCTTGCGGAAAAAGCGCTTGAAATAGTGGCTAACCGGAAAAAACGTAAAAACCACAAACAGAAAGGGGGCGAAAGTGTCGCCACAACAAGATAAAGATAAACCGCAATCAATCTGAAAAGTCCCGTATTATTCAAAAAGATGCGGGGCTTTTAAATTTATAAACCCTGCGCTATTATTAAAAAATGAATTTTTTTGATGCCGTCGTACTTGGTATTATTGAGGGGTTTACAGAATTCCTGCCAATTTCTTCAACCGCTCATTTAATTTTAACCTCGAAAATTATTTCCTTGTCTCAAAACGACTTCTTAAAAAGTTTCGAAATCGCCATTCAGTTAGGCGCTATTTCTTCGGTTATCAGTCTTTATGGGAAAAAATTTTTAACCGATTGCCAGTTAAATAAAAAGATTGTCGCCGCTTTTCTGCCGACTATTTTCTTCGGTTTCATCTTTTATAAAATAATTAAAAATTACTTGTTTGAAAGCATTAGTTTAATACTTGCCTCGCTCTTTCTGGGAGGAATTTTTTTAATTGTTTTTGAAATGTTTTATCGAGAAAAACCAAACGCCGAAAATAATATTTCAAGGCTTTCCTATAAAAAAGCTTTTCTAATAGGATGCTTTCAGTCAATGGCGATGGTTCCGGGCATTTCTCGCTCGGCCGCGACCATTATCGGCGGTCTTTTAACCGGTCTTAAAAGAGAAGCTATTGTGGAATTTTCTTTTTTATTGGCCGTTCCGACAATGCTTGCCGCTACCGGCTTTGACTTGCTTCATAATGCCGCTTCCTTTTCTTTAAAACAACTTCATCTTCTTTTCTTAGGAATGGTCGCTTCTTTTATTGTCGCAAGAATTGCCATTTCTTTTTTTCTGAAATTTATAAAAACGCACAATTTTACTTATTTTGGCGTTTATCGCGTTTTAATCGCTTTTCTGTTTTGGTTGATATTTTTCTAAAAAATTTTTAATCAAAAAGGCGCTTCCTAAACCAATAATCGTTCCGGCTAAAATATCTGAAGGCCAATGAACGCCGACAAAAATTCGGGCTAACCCGATAAGAAGCGCCAACCCTAAAAAACGCCACCCCCATCTTCGATTGTAATAAAAAACCGCTAAAGCTAAAGCGAAAAAGGCGGCGGCATGTCCCGAAGGAAAAGAACTGCTTAAAACGCGGTCAATCAGCGGCTGAATTCCCAGAGACGAAAACGGCCGGGAAGGCTCGTAAAAAAATCTGATTGTTTCCGCAATAATACCGCGGGCTAAAATTACGGAAAGAACCACCAAAGAAAAAAAATGAATCCGCCGTTTCCAGTCTCTTTCTTTTATTAAAAGAAAAACGACGACAAGAATTAAAAAATAACCCAAATAATCGGCGAAAAAAATTCCCAACCAGTCAAACAACCACCATTTGCCGGCTAAATTATGGATAAAACTGAAAATTGAAACGTCGATATTATTCATGTTGATAAATTACTTGCCTGATTATTTTTATTTCCTTCCCTAAAAATCTTTTAACCCTAAATTCGACCGTATTGATTCCGGGCTGCAGTGAAAAATCTTTTTCGAAACGGCCGCTTTCGTCTGTTGCGATTTCTTCGCCGTTGATGGCTAATTTATCTTTTACTCCGATTCTCCCCGAGAGATTAAGCGATGAATCGTGAACTATTAAATTATCGGCGATCGGACTGACGATTTCAATTTTAGGCGCGCCTAAAAAATCGTCCGCTTTCAAAACAAAAAGGCCGGTGATTAAAATAAGGATTGTTCCGATAATAAAAAATTTTTTCTTTCGAGGGTTTTTAGAAATAAAACGGTTGCTCGGTAATTTATCGGAGACGCCGGATGTCTTCAATGTTTTTAGCGCGGTTTCTTCCTTGTAAGCTTTTAAAAACAAATTGACGTCGACTCTTAAAACTTCTGCTATTTTTACCAAATAGCCTCGAAGATAAGGTGTTGGCGGAAGTTTGGAGAAATCGTTGTTTATTAAAGCCGCCAGATAATAAACCGGGATATCCGTCAATTCCGACAATTTTTCAACGTTTAAGTTCCGAAGCGCGATGGCTTCATTTAAAAGATTCGCCAGATTTTTCGATTGATTACTCATATTTCTTCTGTCTTATCAAAATAAACCTCCCTCGGCTTGGCGCCTTCGCCGGGACCAACAATACCTTTAGTTTCCATAATATCAAGAAGTCTGGCCGCCCGAGCGTAACCAACTTTCAATCGGCGCTGAAGCAAAGAAGCCGAAGCCTTTTTTGCCTCAGCAACCACTTTCACCGCCTCGCTAAAAAGTTCATCTTCTTCATCGTTTGAATAACTTTCAAGCGCTTCTTCAGAAATCATTCCGGCCGGCGAGCTGCCGTTTTCGAAAACAATCGCCTCTTCTTTCTCCCAAAAATCTTTATTGTTTTCTCTAATAAAATCCGTAACTTTTTTCACTTCTTCTTCGGGAATATAAGCGCCCTGAATTCTTTTTGGCTTGGAAGATTCGCCCGAAACAAAAAGCATGTCTCCGCCGCCCAGCAGTTTTTCGGCGCCGGCCGTATCAAGTACGGTCCTAGAATCAACTTGGCTCGGCAATTGTAAAGCAACTCTTGAAGTAATATTAGCTTTAATCAAGCCGGTCACCACTTCTACCGACGGCCGCTGAGTAGAAAGAATTAAATGCAGGCCGGTTGCTCTTGCCATCTGCGCCAAACGAACAATAAAGCCTTCAATTTCTCTTCCATAAGCGAACATTAAGTCTGCTAATTCATCAACCGCTATTAATATATAAGGAAGCGGCTCGTCGGAATGTTTTTTATTGTAGCTTTGAATATCGCGAGAGCCGGCCTGAAGCAACAATTCGTAACGCCTTTCCATCTCCGAAATTGCCCAACGAAAAACAGAAACCGCTTTTTTTGCTTCGGTAATTACCGGCGAAATCAAGTGGGGCAAGTCGTTATAAAGCGAAAGTTCGACGCGTTTCGGGTCTATCAAAATCAGACGGAGAGTGCGGGGAGAATTTTTGTAAAGCAAGGATATTAAAATCGAATGAATGGCGATGGATTTCCCCGAACCGGTAGTACCGGCAACTAAAAGATGCGGCATTTTGGAGATATCGGGGAAAATCGGCTCGCCGCTGACATCGCGGCCCAAGGCAAAGCTTATTATTCCCGATTCGTTAAATTCCGGATACGCCATTAAACTTCCAAGCCTCACCAGAGCGCTGGCTTTATTGGGCACCTCAATTCCTACTAAAGATTTCCCCGGAATCGGCGCCTCGATTCTTATTGGATGAGCCGCTAAAGCCAAGGCTAAATCTTGGTTAAGCGCGGTAATTCTGGAAAGTTTAACGCCTTCGGCCGGCTTTAAGGTATAACGAGTTACTTTCGGCCCGATATTAATTTCTCCCATTTCAACCGGAATACCAAAACTCTCTAAAGTTCTTTTAATAATGTTGGCATTAGCCCGCAAATCGCCGGCGGTCGGTTTTTCAATCGAAGATTTCAAAAGCGATAAGGGCGGGGCAATATAATCTTTAAAAGTTTTTGGCAAAACCATTTTTTTGAGCTTAGGCGGTTCTGTTGTTTTTACGCCGATATCTTCATCTGCTTCTTCGATTTCTTCTTCTTTTTGTTTCGGTTTTTTATTCAATGTTTCCTCAGTAAGCGGCGGCGCAACGGATGATTCGTTAATTTTAAGCGGCTCGGATTCTCCTGTTTCTCTCCGTTTTTTTATCTTTATAGGAAGATTAAGAGTAATAAGAAGAGAAATGACAACAAGGACGACAATAACAACCAACGAGGCTAAATAACCAAAAAGAATTTCCAAAGAACCGACGACTTTTCCGATCAGCCCTCCCTTTTCCGGGAAAACAATATCAATTAATCCTAAACCGGCTAACACAAAAAGAATGGCGCCTAAAAAAGTGATTTTATAAATTCTGCGCCTTTCCGAGGTTAGAAAAACGCCGGCTATTATTAAGAAAATCAACGGCAAAAGATAATATCCCCACCCGAAAAGATTATTAAAAACTCGATACAAAAACCCCCCCAAGGGTCCGGCATTTTGAAAACTCGCCAAAACCAAAATCGCCGCAACACCAAAAAACGCCACCGCCCAAATACTTTTTTTGGTCTCCGGATGAAGACGTAACTCTTCCAATTCTTCTTTTATCTTAATTGTTTGCTTTTTTTTAGAATTTCTCTCGCGATTTTTTCGTGCCATTTGCTTTGATAAATATGCTTTTATTAAATACCAGAATCGGGTAAAATTCAACTAATGAATAAAAATATTTTTAAGGCTTACGATATTAGGGGAAAATACCCTGACGAAATCAACGAGGAAGTTGTCCGCAAAATTATTTCTTCGCTTACTTCAAAAACTGTTGTTATTGGCCGCGACGCTCGTTTAAGTTCGCCGATACTTTATCAGGCGGCGATAAAAACCCTACACCCTAAACCCTATACCCTAATTAAAGCCGGCCTGATTACTACCCCAATGCTTTATTTTCTGGTTAATTATTTTAAAGCCGATTTAGGAATTATGATTACCGCTTCGCACAATCCGAAAGAATACAACGGCTTAAAAATCGTCGGTAAAAACGCGGTTCCGATAAGCGGGAGAGAGATTTATAAAATAGTAATGAGAAATGAAAAATGAGAACTGTGTAAAAATCTACGCCGATTTTCTTGGAAAATTTTTAAAACCTCAAAAGCGGTTAAGTGTGATTTTTGATTGCTCAAATGGAACAAGCGGACTTGTTTTAAAGAAAATTTTTTCTAATCACCAATTACTAATTACTAATTACTTAAATAATAAACCGGACGGCAGTTTCCCCGCTCACAGCCCTAATCCGCTTGAAAAAGGCAGTCTTGACGATTTGCGCTCGGCCGTTAAAAAACACAAAGCCGATTTTGGCGTAATTTTTGACGCTGACGCCGACCGGGTTTTTTTTGTCGATAACTTTGGCCGGTTTGTAAATCCCGATGTTATTGCCCGACTTTTAATCTGGCATCTTAACCCCCGAAAAGCAATTATTGACATTAGGAGCGGCTGGCTCGTTAAAAAAATTCAAAATTCAAAAATCAAAAATCAAAAATATCACCACCTTTGGCGAGATCCTGTCAGAATGCTGGGCGAATCAAAATTCAAAATTTATAAAAGCAGGGTTGGGCACTATTATATTAAAAAACTAATGAGAAAAATCGATGCGGATTTTGCCGCGGAATATTCTGGGCATTATTACTTTGCCTCCCGAAGCTTTGGTGAAGGAAAGTTTTATTTTGATTCCGGTATTTTGACGGCAATCGAAACAATCAACGCCGTTTCAAAATTGCCGTACAAATTTTCCGATTTTATTGATTTATTGCCGCAATACTACCGTTCCGGCGAACTAAATTTCAGGATTGCTAATAAAGAAAAATTAATAGAAATGATAGAAAAAAAATATAAAGCCGGAGCAAAAATTTCAAAGCTTGACGGTCTGACAATGGAATTTCCCGATTGGTGGTTTAATCTTCGGCCGTCAAACACCGAACCGTTAGTTAGACTAAACATCGAAGCGCAATCAAAAAAATTATTAAACCAAAAAATTAAAGAATTTAAGAAATTTCTTTCCCTGCGCTCTCTGCACTAAAACAATTAATCGAACTTTTATTTACTAAAGTATATGACGATCGTCATGTACTTTAGTAAGTTCTTTTCTTTAATTTAATTTCTTCAATAAAAAATAATATTTATTGTTTTCTTGTAAAAATCGCGATTTTCTGATTGTTAATCAATAATTTAATCGTACCGTCTCTGTCGGTACGGAAAATCTGGCTGCCGACCGAAGCTAAGTTTTTTAAAGTCTGTTCTGCGGGATGACCGTAAGAATTTCTACCGACTTCGATAACCGCTATTTTCGGCGTTATTTTCTCTAAAAAATTTTTACTTGAAGAAAATCTTGAACCGTGGTGGTTGACTTTTAAAACGTCAATGTCTAAATCGTGTTTCAGTGCCAGGCTTTCTTCCGTTTTTGAATCAATATCGCCGGCGAACAGCGCTTTTGTTCCACCGCTTGTTATTTTTATCGCCAATCCCCAATCGTTCGGCTCGGCGCTTTGAAGCAGATTTAAAGAAGGCAAAAGAATATCAAAATGCGCATTAAGATAATTAATTTTATCGCCTTCGCCGAGCGCGATTGTCGGAATTTTATTTTCTTGAATAATTTTTTCCAAATCTTTAAAACTCTGCGCCAGGCCGCTTCTACCGGGAGAAATAAAGGCGCCGACTTTGTATCTTTTTAAAACATCGATTAAACCGCCGAAATGATCCGCTTGAGGATGAGAAAGAATTACCAAATCAATATAACGGTCGGTTGGCCGTGAAACATAATTCAACTCTTCAAGAATCTTATTATTGGGGCCGCCGTCGATTAAAATTTTCACGTTGTTTGACAAAACTATCAATTCGCCGTCTCCTTGCCCGACGTCAAGAAAGTAGAGTTCAGCGTTTTGATTTGGCCGAGCAAATAAAATCTGATACCAAACAAAGCCGTCAAAAATAACAAGAAATAAAATCAATAAAATAAACCAATTATCAGATTTCATTTATAAGATTTCATTTACAATGGTATCAAATGTCATTTAAATGACACTTTTGACTTTTGTGTCGATTACTGCGAGATTTGTGTTAATTTGATTACGGCGGGCGATGTCGCTTGAAATCTTAAAGTGTCAATCAAATGACACTTTTTACGCTATTTAATAAGTGTTTAAAAACCGCCATCTACCCTTGCCTCTATAAGTCGGAAATTTAGATTTGGAGCGCCTATTCCTACCCGATCCGCGTTGCCTGTCCGGCGTATACGGTCGCCGATGGCGCGGAGTTCTCTCCAATCCTCTTTTTACGAACCTGACCGTTCCCGGCACGGCATCGAGTATTCTTCCGATTTCTCTCTGCTTTAGTCCTTCCTTAAGTAAAGCTAAAATCCCTAATCGTTTTTCAATCACTGCCCTCTCAGAAGGAGAAACAATTTTGCTGATTATTTTTTCCAATTCTTTGTCGGTTTTCGCTTTTTTAAGCTCGTTAATGAAATCGCGCCAAAGAGATTTCCTAAATTTCTCGTCTAAATATTTTTTATTAACATTAACCATTTTTAAAAAACAATCCCATTATGATTATTGATTGTATTATAATTTTGACAGCGGCGTTGTGTCAATTAATTAACACAAAAAGTGTCATTTAAATGACATGCTATGTTAATCGATTGGCTAATTATTAACTAATTACTAAAAAACTTTGAGAGACGATAAGTGTATAATACGAATGCGATTAAAATAATATAATAAACGACCGCTAACGGAGCGCTTATGGGGTTTATTTTAAAAATATTCAAATTGCCGAAAAGTTTTATAATAAAAATTTCGTAAGTTAGAAATAAATTAACAAACCAGCCGAAAACCAAAGAAAGATGGTAGGATAAAAATCCCAAGGCGCCGAGAAAAAAACCTAGAGTCATCGTGATAGGAACCAGAGCAAGAATCAAAACGTTTGTCAATAAAGATATTGGAGAAAAACTGCCGAAATAAATAATCAAAAGCGGCGCCACCGCCAGCTGAGCCGAAAAAGTTGTTAAAAGATTTTCCCGCCAAGAAAGAAAGCCCTGTTCTTCGCTAATTTTGAAAAATTTTTGAACCGCCGGCATTAAATAAACGATGCCGAACAAAGCCAGAAAAGATAATTGAAAGCCAATGTCAAAACTTAAAATCTTGGGATTGCTTAAAACCATTAAAAACGCCGCAACGGCAATGGCATTTCTAAAACTGTAAAGCCGGCCGATTTGTTTTGCCAATAATAAAATTCCGCCCATTATCGCGGCGCGCACCACCGAGGCCTCGGCGCCGGTCATTAAAACAAAGCCGATTATCGCCAGAAGCGTTAAATAAAAAGTCGGGCGCCGAGAAAATAAATAACCCAGAGAATTGGCAATCGCCATCGCCAAAATCATAATATTGTATCCGGAAAGCGCCACCAAATGAGTGGTGCCGCTATTACTCATCGCTTCTTTAAACTCTTTTGAAAACTCCGCTCGCTCGCCTAAAGTGATGCCGGACAAAAAAGCGGCTTTTTCCGAAGGCAGTGTTTTTTGAAAAACCGAAACCGTTTTTTCTTTTAATTTAAAAAGTGTTGATTTGATTTTTGCCCTGCTTACAGCTGGATAATTTTCGGCGACCAATTCGATTTTCGGAAAATTCGCTGTTCCAAAAACTCCGTTTTTTGCCAGATAATTGGCGTATGGTTCCGGCTCCGGCTTTTTAATAACGCCTTCAAATCTTATTAAATCGCCGTAAGCGTAAGTCGGATAAGACGCGGTTTTTATAAAAATCTTGCCGGAATACGGCTCTTTTAAATCCGCAATTAATTTCTGGCTCGCTCCTTTTTCCGGATAAGAAGATATTAAGCCAAAAACTTCCGTTTTTTGGTTAAACGGAATTTTAATATTTTTCAGTTGAAAATTTTCATACTGAAAATAATAAAAAGAGCCGATAATAATAAAAAGCGATAAACCGGCAAACCAAAAGGACGGCGGCCGATTTTTTAAAAAACCGATCAACAAAAATAAAATAGCCGTCAAAACGGCCACCGCAGTAATTATTAAAATATTTAAACCGAGACTCGCTATTAAAACGCCTAGCAGAAAAAAAATTATTCCGTAAAAAGCGACGTCGTAAATACGCATTTAAAATTCTATTCCTTTTTGGGCGAGTTTTCCTTTTTTAAAAGGATGCTTGATTTCTTTCATTTCCGTCACCAAGTCGGCGATTTTGATAAAACTTTGAGGGCTGTTTCGGCCGGTCAAAATAACAGTTTTTTCTTCCGGCAGATTTTTTAAAATTTTCAAAACTTCGGCGGCTTTAATCAATTTTAAATCTATTGCCACATTTATTTCATCAAGAATAATCAAGTCCCACTTTTTTAATTTAATCGCGGTTCGCGTCAGTTTCAACGCGTTTTCCGCGGCTTTTTTATGTTCGGAAAACGGAAGTTTATCGCCGAAAATCTTAACGAAACCTCTACCAGCTTTAACAACTTTGAACCTTGAACTTTGAACTTTGAACTTCTTAAAAAACTTATCCTCTCCGGTTTCCCAATTGCCTTTTATAAATTGAATCATCAAAACGCGCCTGCCTTGGCCGAGCGCTCGAATCGCTTGTCCGATGGCGGCGGTGGTTTTTCCTTTCCCGTTGCCGGTAAAGACGATGATCACAAACTTATTTTAAACAATAATTCCTCCCCCTAAAAGTTCGCCCCTTTTATTATAAAACACCGCCGACTGGCCGGGCGCGACAAATTTAACCGGCTCTTCGAAAATCAGCTTACAACCGACGACCAACGACAAACGACAGATTAATTTCGCTTTCGCCAATGCTTGACGATACCTAACGCGCGCGTAAACCCGCTGTTGTTTATTATTGATTATTGATTGCGGGTTAATAAAATTAACTTGTGTCAAATTAATTTCATTTTTGTAAAGCAATGGGTTTTCTTTTCCTTCGGTAACAATCAAAATATTTTTCTTAATATCTTTTTCTGCGATGTAATAAGGTTTTTTTCCGGCGATCCCTAAACCATGTCTTTGACCAACGGTATAAAACCAAACGCCGTCGTGTGTGCCGATCTTTTTATAAACAATCTTCTCTTCGCCATTGTTCAGGACAAGCAAAACATCGCCATTTTTAACCGGCAAATATTGTTTTAAAAAATCCTTTAAACTTACCATTCCCAAAAAACAAATTCCTTGCGATTCCTTTCTTTCAGCAGTCGACAAACCGGCTTTTCTGGCGATTTCCCGCACTTCGGATTTCAAATAGCCGCCGATCGGGAAAAGGCAATGCTTTAATTGCTCCTGCGTTAAAGTCCAGAGAAAATATGATTGGTCTTTACTTAAATCTTTTGCTTGATACAACCGATGCGAAACTACAAATTTATCCGAATCTACAAATATATCCTTCGCAGATTTAAATGCCTTTGCGATTTTGAATTGCGTTCGTAGATTCGAATGTATTCGAAGTTTTGAATCGCGTTTTCGGACATAGTGTCCGGTTGCCACGTAATCCCCCCCTAATTCCAGCGCTTTTTTAAAAAACAAGCCGAACTTTATTTCTTTGTTGCACATCACATCAGGATTAGGAGTAATGCCTCTCTTATATCCATCGACCATGTAATCAACGACTAATTTTTTATAATCTTCTTCAAGGTCTATGACGTAAAAAGGGATTTTTAAATACTCCGCCGCTCGTCGGGCGTCTTCGGCGTCTTTTTCCTGGCAGCCGTCGACATTATAACCTTTGATAAAAGCGCCAATAACATCGTATTTTTTCTGTTTTTTAAGCAAATACGCCGCGACGCTTGAATCAACGCCGCCGGACATCATGACAAAGACTTTTTTACGCTTTTTCGATTCTTTCAACATATTCGCCGGTCTGGGTGTTGACGCGAACAATATCGCCTTCGTTAATAAATAAGGGGGCGGAAACTTTAGCGCCGGTTTCTAAAACAACGACTTTTGTTCCACCCTGAGCCGTATCGCCGCGAATTGCCGGCGGCGCTTCAACAACTTTATAATCAACCTTAATCGGCAATTCTATGTTTATAACTTTATCGCTAAAAATTAAAGCAGTGATTTCCAAATTCGGCTTTAAAAATTCCGCCGCCTTGCCAATTTCCTCGGTTTTAAGAGAAAATCGATTTTTGGGATTGCCGATTTCATCGAACCAAAAATCGCCGCGGCTTTCATAAATAAATCGCGACTTCATTTTTGTCAGCTCGGCCTCTTCGATTTCGTCGCTCGGCTGAAAAGACCGCTCAAGTGTTTTGCCGGTTATCAAATTTTTTAATTTCGTTTTCATCACCGGTTGGCGCTGCTGCATTCTCAAAAATTCCGATTCCAAAACCGTATAAGGCTGCTTGTCTATAACAATGCAAACGCCCGGTTTTAATTCCGTATACGACAACATGTTAAAATAAAGTTTTTTGCGTTTCTAATTTTTCTCGCTCTTCGTTGTTGAAAATACTTATCTCGCCGTATTCGCCGTCGTAACCCGGCCGAATTTTTACCTGCCCTTTTCTGACCCTTTTAATACCTTCTGCCACTCGCGGATCGGTTGCCGATTTTAATTCTTCTTCAGTTGTTTCCAGAAGAATTTTTAATTCGCTGCCGAAAGTTTTAATTAAATTTTCGTATTCTTCTTTTACTTTTTTTGCACCGGCGCCGACGCCAAACGATTCAGCGATAATTTCGTCAAGCGGAATAAGATTATAATAAGGAATGCGGTTGTTGTAAATATTGTAAAAATTATTTTCCGGAATTTTTATCTCTGGCCGATCAGCCAATCTTTCTACGCGATTCATTACGCCAATGGTTAATTTCTTTCCGCACTTTGGGCAAATACCGTTGTGTTTTTTTGTTTCTTCCGGCGAAAAGAAAACTCCGCATAAACGATGACCGTCGTAGTGATATTTTCCTTCTTCTGGAAAAAATTCTACGGTGGCGACAAATCTTTTGGAATCGCGAGACTTAATAGTGTTTATTATTCCATCATAAGATAATTCCGTATCAAAAATATTTGCTTCACGACCAATTCTTTGTAAAGAATGAGAGTCTGAATTGGAAATTAAAACGATGTTGTCTAATTTTGAAAGCCGCCAGTTCATTTTAGGATCGCTGGAAAGACCGGTTTCAATCGCGAAAATGTTTTTTGCGTATTCTCCAAAACATTCTTCTATCGAATCAAAACCGGACATTGAACCGAAAATCGAAAACCACGGCGTCCAAGCGTGGGCCGGCACAATTGCGGCTTTAGGATTAGTGTTGAAAATAATTTTCGCTAATTCTTTCGTGTCTAATCCTAAAATCGGCCGGCCGTCGGATTTTAAATTGCCGATCCATCCCAACTGAGCGTTAATTTTTTCAACGGTTTCAACATCGGGACTGAAAATTAAATCATGAACCCGGTAAACCCTCCGGCCCTGCTCAAGGCTTTGCCTATCTCGCGAAAAAATACTGGAAATTTCCGCGCTCAAAAAAAATCGCGTCTCGGCAAAAGTTCCTTTAATGGTTTTTTTCTTATATTGCGGTTTTAATTTAAAAAGCCCGGACTCTGCCGGCTCCAATTTTTCCTTAATTTCCTTAAACCAACCAGGATGAGTGAAATCTCCCGTTCCCATCACCAAAATTCCTTTGTCATCGGCCCAGCGGTCAAGTTCTTCCAAAACCATATCTTTAGAAGTGGCGCGGGAGTATTTTGAATGAATATGAAAATCGGCAATGAATTTCATGGTGGGCGCTGAGGGAATTGAACCCCCGACCTCCCCGCCCTTTCTTTGTGGTGGGCACACTAGGATTCAAACCTAGGACCTTCCGCGTGTAAAGCGGACGCTCTAATCGCTGAGCTATGTGCCCATATGAAAGGGCAGGGCGCTCTCCCACTGAGCTAAGCGCCCGAAAACGGCAGCCCCAACGGGATTTGAACCCGTGTTTTCAGGATGAAAACCTGATGTCCTAGACCGGGCTAGACGATGGGGCCGTTTAAATTATTTTCTTTATTCTTTTTAATACTTCGTCTACTTCCGTTTTTGTTGTCGGCTTTCCGAAACTAATTCGCAGGCTTGATTTTATGCGATTTAACGGCAAACCGCAAGCCCTTAAAACATAGGAGGGTTCGGGTTTTCGCGCTGAACAAGCCGAGCCGCTGGAAACCGCGATACCGGCCAAATCAAATTTTATCAAAAGATCTCTCGCTGATTGACCGGGGAAATAAATATTTAAAATATTAGGCAAGCGTTCGCCGCGAGAATTATTTAATTTTGCTTTCGGATAAATTTTTTTAATTTTTCTCCAAAAATAATCGCTTAATTTTCTAACCCGCTTATTCTCTGATTTACGTGAATTAGAAACGAGTTCTACTGCTTTAGCAAAACCAACAATTGCCGGAACATTTTCCGTGCTGGATCGCAAGCCAAATTCTTGACCGCCTCCAGTAATAATAGATTTTAGGTTTTGGATGTTAGGTTTTAGATTGCGGATATAGAGAAGGCCCGCTCCTTTTGGTCCGTAAATTTTATGCGCCGATAAAGTCATTAAATCAACTCCAAGTTTATTTACATCGCAGTCTAAAAATTGAAAAGCCTGAACGGCGTCGGTATGAAAAAGCGGCAACCGATGCGAAACTACGAATTTATGCGAATCTGCAAATATTTTTTTTGTAGATTCGTATGTATTCGTAATTTTGCATCGCGTTTTAAAATCTTGAATTATTTTACTAATTTCAAAAAGCGGCTGAACCGTTCCAATTTCATTATTTGCGTACATTATTGAAACCAAAACCGTGTTTTCGTTAAGCGATTTTTCAAGTTTTTTTAAATCAATAAACCCATCGCGATTAATCGGTAAATAAACAACCTCAACACCTTCTTTTTCTAGGTCGCGGCAAGTTTCCAAAATTGATTCGTGCTCGATTTCACTAATTATAATTCTGTATGGCGGCTCGGTTGTTTTCTGACGGAACCGGCCGTCGGCTTGCTCCAGCGGCAAGCCGCGACCTTGACTCTCAGCGCGGCGACTCCGCCTTTGGCGGAGACCAAGCTCGCCGCGCTTCCGAGACATTCCGCACGAAAACAACCGAACCCCCTTTACCGCTCCGCGCAACGCCAAATTATTCGCCTCTGTTGCCGAACCGGTAAAAATTATTTCTCGAAAATTCGCGCCGATGCTCTTAGTAATTTTTTCGCGCGATTCATCTAAAGCCGCCACTGCTTCTTGACCAAAAAAATGAAGCGAACCGGCATTACCGAATTTTTTGGAAAAATAAGGAATCATCGCCTTGACTACCGCCGAATCAACCGGCGTAGTGGCGGCGTAATCCAAATAAATTAATTTCATAATCTACGACTTACAACTAACGACTGTTTGTTATAAATTGTAAGTCGTTAGTCGTTAGTCGACTCACACATGCCTGTCGGCGACTTTGGTAGCCGCATAACTTTCCGGCTTGGTACGCGGTTCAAAATTATAAGCCCTAATCATTCCAATTACTTCCTGCATTACCGCTTTAGTTTCGCCGTTTTCTCCGATATCAACGTGAATTTCAAAATCGAATTGCGGGACGTCGGCCGTCTTGAGCGTCGTTAAGATTTCTTTTGCCGCCTCAATTGAAAGCAAAACCTCTTGAATAATTCTGTCTCTTAATGTATAAAATCTAGGAAATTTTCTTTGGCGCCAAAAATATCGGCCGCCGTTGCCAACGCGGTGAACCACAACGGCCGTAACAAAATCTATAATATCTTCATGGTGGCCGTCCGAATCGCTACCGATAATAATTTTATAACGCTTACTTTTATCTTCGGCCATAAAACGGCTAATTTCGCCGGCTATTCGGTTAATGTCAAACTTTATTCCTAAGGAGCTGTTAAATAAATCATTCATACCAGCAGTATAACTCAATAGTAATTTGTCTATTCGACTTGTTGCTTTGAATTATTAATTAATATTAATTTTAATAATGATTTTGCCCAAACAGTAAGCCTCGATAAATTGTCCTTCGATAAACTCAGGACAATCCTGAGCCACGTCGAAGGATTGTTAGTTGAATAAATCGCGAGTTATTACTACTGGACGTGTCTTTAATTTCAAGATAAGCCTGTCGCGAAATTTTGTCAATTTTGCTAAAATATTTCTTATGTCCAATATGAGCCCCGTAGAACAGCGAAGCTGTCTACGGGATTAGTCCAGCAGAGAATTTTGTTCTTCTGCTGGAAATTTCAAACTATCCCGCTTTCAGCGGGATAAAATAAACTGGGCAATGCGAAATAATCATTTAAAATAATTAAACAGGAATTCCAGATAAAACTTCAATAATATCATTTGAAATTCCTCTATTGTGTATGAAAACCTTAATTCTTATTGATGCTAGTTCTTTGATTTATCGCTGTTTTTACGCCTTGCCGCCACTGACCGGTCCGGATAATCGGCCGAGCGGCGCACTTTACGGCCTCTCCAGCGTTTTAATCAAAATTCTTCGCGAACAAAAACCGGATTTTATAGCCGCTTTTTTCGATCGGCCGGAACCAACCTTCCGGAAAGAAATTTATAAAGAATACAAAATTCACCGACCAAAGGCGCCGGACGAATTAGTTTCTCAAATCATTGAAGCCCGTAATTTATTTAAAGCCTTTAAAATAAAAACTTCCGAATGCCCGGGTTTTGAGGCTGACGATTTAATCGGCGCCGCGGTTGAAAAACTTAAAAACGAGCCTGATTTAAAAATTATTATTTTAACCGGCGACTTAGACGCTCTTCAATTAATAGAAAACGATAAAGTGGTTGCAGAGACTTTTAAAAAAGGAATTAGCGAAACAATAATTTACAACGAAGAAGCGGTAAAAGAACGATATCTCGGCCTTTTACCAAACCAGATTCCCGATTTTAAAAGTTTGGTTGGCGACCCTTCGGATAACATTTTGGGCGTGCCTGGTGTCGGTCCTAAAACCGCGGCGCCTTTGATTAAAAAATACGGCAGTTTGGAGAAAATTTTAAAAATTGCTGAGGAACAACAAAAAGAAAAAATTTGCCCCCCCACCAAACAAGGACAGATCGCTGAAAGCGATTTAAAGAAAAAAGCTGGTCCTCGTTATGGTGTGAGGGTATACCAAAAAATCATTAAGTTTAAAGACCAAGCTTTACTCTCAAAAAAACTGGCAATCATCAGGCGCGACGCGCCCGTTGATTTTAAAAATTTATCGGAACTAAAACATGAAGGCTTGCCGAAAGAGAATCTTGAAAATTATTTTGAAAAATTAGGATTTAAAACGTTAATTGGAAGAATAAATAATTCGCGAAATAATTTGCATTTTTGATTTATTTTTATATCGGCCTGACTACCACGCGGCGTTCTTTTCTTTCGCCGACGCTTTCGGTTTTAATGTCCGGCCGCGAGGCTAATTCTAAATGAACCAAGCGACGCTCATAAGCGTTCATCGCAGGTAAATCTACTTCCTGTTTGGAAGCCGCGGCTTTTCTGGCCGCCGCCCTAGCCAATTCTAAAATCAAATTCTCTCTTTCTTTCCGATAATTATTTACATCGACAAAAACCGGTTTTCCCTCCGCCGTTTTCTTCGCCATCAATTTAATCAGATGCTCCAAATCGGCCATAAAATCGGCCAAAGAATTTTTCAAAAATTTTTCGTCGTTTATAAAAACCGAAAAGCGGCCGCCTTCGGGGTCATAACTAATGGAAAAATCACTAAATCCCATCAACTCGATTAATTTTTGAATATTATGATGAAGCTGGTCCATGAACTTTTTTATTGATTACAATTTGTTGAATAACCGAAAAAAGAGATGTTGTCAACCAATAAAGGCCGACTGCTGAGGGAAGAAAATACAAAAAAACAATCGTTAAAACAGGCCCGAGGTAAACCATTTGTCTTCCCATCCTCTCCATCGGCGTTAATTCTTGAAAGGATTTGCCATTTTTAACCAAAGACAATCTTCCTTGAAAATACTGCGCCAAAGCCGCTAAGCCGACAATCGCCGTATTTGCCTGTCCTAAATTTATAAGCCCTAAAAAATTGGGGTCAAGCGCTAAGCCGTTGATATTCACAAAAACCCGATAAAGAGCGATTAAAATCGGAATTTGAATAATAATCAGTAAAAATCCCGAAAAAGGATTAACGCGGTGCTCGCGATAAATTTCCATCAAAGCCTTGGCTTGTTCTTCGCGGTTGTTTTTGTGACGGGTTTGAATTTCTTTGATTTTCGGCGCTATTTTTTGAATAATCGCCTGGTCTTTGGCACCCTTATAAAACAAAGGGAACAAGATTATTCTGATTAAAATCGTCAATCCGATAATAGCCAACCCCAAATCGCCAAAATAACCGTATAAAAAAGTTAAAACGCCTAAAAGCGGCTTGTGTAAAATTTTATTAAATAAATCACTCATAATAATATTTGCTCCAATTGTTTTTCAATCTCTTCTTTTTTTAATCGACTAGCTCGGGAAAGGGCGATTATTAAAAAATCGCGTCCGGCACGCTGGTAAATTTTTTTCAGACGGATAAAATCAAAAATTGTTCTTTTAATTTTATTACGGACTACCGCGCTTTTACTTACTTTACTGCTGACCACCGCTCCAAATCGACTGAATTTTAGATTATTGGCCCGAAATTTAACAGCAAAAAAATCGTTCTTCCTGCTAACGGTTTCTTTCTTTTCTTTTCGCCACTCCTGAATCGGAAGCCGAAATTTTTTAGCAAGCATTTATACCGTTAATTTTTTTCTCCCTTTTCTTCTTCTGTTTTTTAAAACGTTTTTTCCGCCAGGCGTTCTCTTCCGCTTTAAAAATCCGTGAGTTCTCGCCCTTTTTCTTTTTTTTGGCTGGTAGGTTCTTTTTACCATAATTTAATTATAAAGAGTTATCCCCAAAAAATCAACAAATTAAAAACATTTCGACGTTTGACTTGTTTTTGCGTTAAACGATAATAAGATAAACTATAATTAGAGTATGGAACTTAATCAACTTTGGCAATCGGCTTTAGCGGAATTAGAGATTCAAATATCCCGGCCTAATTTTTTAACCTGGCTTAAAAACAGTCAGTTAATTAAAAAGGACGAAGACGGTCGCGCCGTTATTGGCTTAGCAAACAGTTTTGCCAAAGAATGGGTTGAAAACAAATATCATAAGATAGTTTTTGAAGTTTTACGCTCGCTTGACGAAACAATTAAAAAAATCGAGTACACCGTTTTAGTCGAACAGAAGGAGGCGTTTAAGGAAAGTTTAAATAAAAAAGCGGAATCTTTTAGGCAATCAAGTCTGCCCGAATTAAAAATCGACCCCGAGTCCGGTCTTCATCCTAAACACAGTCTCGACTCTTTTGTGGTCGGCTCTTCCAATGAGTTGGCTTATGCGGCCGCATTAGCAGTGGTTAAAAACGTCGGTAAAAAATACAATCCTCTTTTTGTTTATGGCGGCACCGGTTTGGGGAAAACCCACCTTATCCAAGCCGCCGGCAACGAAATTAAAAACCGCTACAAAAACAAAATTAAAGTAAAATACGTTCCTTCGGAAAAATTCGTCAACGACGTTGTCTGGGCAATTAGAAATAAAAGAATGGAAGATATTAAAAATAAATACCGCAATATCGACGTCTTAATTATCGATGATATTCAATTTATCGGCGGCAAAGAAAGAAGTGAGGAAGAATTTTTCCATACCTTTAACGTTCTTCACGAAAATAACAAACAAATTATTATTTCTTCCGACCGGCCGCCGGCCGCTATTCCCACTTTAGAAGAAAGACTGCGGTCGCGTTTTGAAGGAGGAATGATTGCCGATATTACCTATCCCGACTACGAGATGCGTTTCGCGATTATTAAAACAAAACTTCAAGAAAAAAATGTCGCTCTTTCTGATGAAATCTGTGAATTAATTGCTAATAAGGTGCAGAGAAACATTAGAGAACTTGAGGGGATTTTGAATAAAATTATTTTCTATCAGGAAGTAAAAAATATTGAGCCAACCTTAAAAGTTATTGAAGAAATTATTAATAATATCGTCCAACAATCTTCAAAAAATATCACTAGTAATCAAATAGTTAAAGCGGTGGCGGATTTTTACGAAATCACGGTTAATGATTTAATTGATAGATCAAGAAAAAAAGGAGTTGTTGAGCCGAGACAAATAACTGCTTTTCTTTTAAGGGATTTAATTAATATGTCTTATCCTGATATTGGAGAAAAAATTGGAAAAAGAGACCACACTACCGCGATTTACGCTTACGAAAAAATTTCACAGGAAATTAACAAGAATCAAAAATTAAATCAAAAGATTATTTTAATTAAAGAAAGTATTTATAAGAATTAAAAAATAGTTATTAACAAATTAACAAGCTATACTACCACTACTACTATGAAAATAATAATTTTAAAAAATAATTTAAAAGTAGGATTAGAGGCGATTAGTCGGGTTGTCGGCGAAAACACTAACACCACACTCCCTATTCTTAAAAATTTTTTAATTGAGACTATTGATAATAAAATTAAATTATCGGCAACTAATCTTGAGTTAGCGATTACCTCTTTTATTCCCGGGAAAGTTGTTGAAAAAGGCGGTTTAACCATTCCGTTTAATATTTTTAATTCAATAATTAATAATCTTCAAACCGAAAGAATTAATCTTGAAGTTAAAGATAATAATTTAATAATCAAAACCGATAATTACCAAGCCAAAATTCAAGGAACTAAAAAAGAAGAATTTCCTATTATTCCTCAAATAAATAAAAATAAATTATTTTTTAAAATCCCTATTTCTTTATTTAAAAAATCACTTTTATCTTTAGCGCCGGCGGCTCAAATTTCGGAAATTAGGCCGGAATTAAACGGAATTCTTTTTAATTTCCAATTAAATTTTTTAAAATTAGTCGCTACCGATAGTTTTCGTTTAGCAGAAAAAAACATTACCAATAATCAATTTGAATCAGATTTAAAACAAGGATTTAAAGTTATTATTCCATTAAAAACTACTCAAGAAATTATTAGAATTTTTAAAGAAGATGAAAACAAACTAGACGTCTATTTTGATCAAAATCAGGTTTTTTTAAAAACAGAAAACCTAGAAATTATTTCTAGGTTAATCAATGGAGAATTTCCGGATTATCAGGCGATTATTCCCCAGTCTTTTGAAACGGAAATTATTTTAAAAAAAGAAGAGGTTATTAACGCCTTAAAATTAACAGGTTCTTTCACAGATAAACTTAATGAAATTAAAATTATTATTAAAGAAAAGGCAAAAAACATTGAGATTCAGTCGTCAAATCAGACTATTGGAGAAAATCAATATTTGATTCCGGCTAAAATTAAAGGCCAGCCGCTAGAAATTGTTTTTAACTGGCGTTTTCTTCTTGAAGGAATAAAAACCTTAGATTCAGAAGATGTTTTTATCGGCTTGAACGGCGATAATAAACCGGCCCTAATTAAATCGCCGGCCGACATTTCATATTTTTATATTTTAATGCCGATTAAATCGGCTTAGACTCTCTTTAACCAGGAAGTTTTTGCCACCAAACTTTTACCGGCGCTTCCCAGTTTTGAAATTGTGGGTCGTTTTGATTTAAATAATAGAGAATATTATGAACCTCATTATTGAAAATATATTCTCCGTTTAACATTGGTAAATTTTCTTGAACTGTTTCCGGTTTATTAAAAAATTCAACAGGTTGATCTTCTAAAGCCTTACTAAAAAAATCGTGCCAAATCGGAATGGCGGCTAAAATACTGCCGGCTTGTTTTTGCATTGGTTTGTTATTGTTGTTGCCGGCCCAGACGCCAACCGCGAGTGTTGGTGTATAGCCAATTGCCCAGGCATCGCGATAATCATTAGTAGTTCCGGTTTTTAAAGCCACTTCCCGCCCTTCAAAAACCGTCAGATTTAGGCTGTTTTGAAAAAGAGGCGAACGCGCTTCAATATCTGAAAGAATATTATTAATTAATCTGGCGTATTGGGGCTCGATTACCTGAGTGGCGGAATCTAAATATTTTTCTAATGTTTTTCCCTGAGAGTCTTTTATTTCAAGAATAAAAGCTTGTCGGTGTTTTATTCCTTCCTGACTGAAAACCGAGTATGCTTCAACCAAATCAATCAACTTCACTTCGCCGCCGCCCAAAACCAATGAAAGACCGTAGCGGTTTGGATCGGTCAATGTGGTGATTCCTAGATTTTGAGCGGTTTTAATCGAATCTTGAATTCCGGCAAGATAAAGAACTTTAACCGAAGGCACGTTTATTGACTGAGCTAAAGAATTTCTTAAATTAACCGGGCCGCGAAATTGATGGTCAAAATTCTCAGGATGAAAACATAAAGAGTTGTCATTGTTATAATTAATATTTACCAGTGGGCAGATGTTGGAATAAGTGGAAAACTCGGTCGGTAAATCAAAAACAACAGTTTCCGGCGAATAACCTTTTTGGAAAGCGGTGATATAAGCAAAGGGCTTGAAAGCCGAGCCGGGCTGTCTTAGCCCCTGACTCGCTACATTAAAATTTCCTTCAAATTGGCAGGTTTTGCCCGGTTCGCAACCTAAGGGTTCCGGCGGGGCGAAAAAATTTTTTGAACCAACCAAAGCCAGAACCTGTCCGGTTTTGGCGTCTTGAGCAACCAAAGCGGCGTTTCTGCCGTTATATGATTCTGAGTTTCTTTTCGCGCCTTCTTCGACGGATTCCTCGGCTATTTTTTGAAGCCGCCAATCAAGGGTGGTAATTATTTTTAATCCGCCTTTTTCTAAAACATCTTCGCCATATTTTTCAGCAAGATATTCTTTAACCGTCATCACAAAATGAGGAGCCTTAATAGAACCGATATTTTGTTCGGTAAAAACCAATTTAGTATTTTGGGCCCGCTCTTTTTCTTCTTTATCAATAAATCCCAATTTAAACATTTGCTCTAAAATATAATTCTTGCGCCGTTCTAATTCGTTTTTGTGAGAGCCCCAAGGCGAATAATAAGAAGGCGCTTTTGGTAGGCCGGCCAAGGTTGCGGCTTCGGCGAGATTTAAATCCTTGGCCGATTTATTAAAATATGTTTGAGCCGCGGCTTCAATGCCGTAAGCGTTGGCGCCGTAAGGAATTTGATTTAGATAAAGATTTAAAATTTCATTTTTCGAGTAGCGTTGTTCAATCCAATAAGCCAGTACCAACTCTTTTATTTTTCGTTCAAAATTTCGTTCCGGCGTCAGAAAGGCATTTTTAGCTAGTTGTTGAGTAATAGTTGAACCACCCTGAACAATTCGACCGGAAATAAGATTTACAAAAAAGGCCCGGATAATCGCTCGCCAATCAAAAGCTTTATGCTGATAAAATTCCTGGTCTTCAACTGCAATGGTTGCCTGCTTAACATAATCCGGAATTTGTTCAAAAGGAATAACAGTTCTTTTTTCTTCGCCGTGAATTTCATAAAGTAAAATTTCGCCGGTTCGGTCGTAAATTTTGGTTGATTGGTTTATTTGTCGATTGGCGAATTGTTCCGGGCTTGGCAAATTTTTTGCCATTTTAGCGACAATCGCCAAACCAAAAAAAGCCAACCCTAAAAGAGTTAGCAAAAAAAAGCCGGTAATTTTTAACAATAAGCGCCTTTTTTTATTCACAACATTTTTATTCTATATTTTCTTCCTCGTCCAAGTCAAAGTCAGAATCACCCTCTTCCGTTTCTTCGTCTTCTTCCGGATTGCAAACCGGGCAGACGCCATCAACCAATTCACTTCCGCAATCGGGACAAGTCTCTTCTTGAAGTTTAATTTCTAAATCCTTTTGCGCGATTGTTGTAATCATTTGTTTTTAAAAGATTCAGCGACCTTTGAAAATTGCTTCCGACGATTGCCGCCGCCAAAGCGTCGGCCGCGTCGTCTCCACCATTAATTTTTTTTATTTTTAAAATTTTCATCACCGCCCTGGCGACTGATTTTTTATCCGCCAAGCCGTAACCACTGATATTTTGCTTTATTTCCAGCGGGGTAAATTCTAATAAGGGTATTTTGTGTTTAGTTATTAATAATGTCAAGACCCCCCTTGATTGGGCGACTTCCACGGCGGTTTTGAGATTTTTCATAAAATAAATTTTTTCCAAAACCGCCAAATCAGGCTTTTCTTTTTTGATTAAGTTTAAAAAAGATTTTTCCAAATCAACCAATCTTTGGTTTTTATTCTGGCTTGTTTTAATTTTTAAAATTCCAGCCTTAAGAAATTTCAAGTCGCCGTCTTCTTCAACCAAGCCGTAGCCGATTCGCGTCGAGCCCGGGTCAATGCCGAGAATTGTCATAAATTTACGTGTATTTTTTGAACATCATCATTTTCTTCAAGTTTTGAAATTAAATTTTGGAGCCTATCTTTCGCCTCGTTTGATATTTCTTGTTTAAATTTTGCCTGCCAATCGCCGCTTTTGTTTTCAAAAGCCCATAAAACGCTGCCGGGCTCGGCGATTTTAGCATTATTTTCGTTGAGGATTTTTTTAATTTCCGAAACGGTTCTATTTTTGTTGTCGGTAATTGCTTCGATTAAAATCGCCGTTCCTTCCGGTCCGTAAGATTCGATTATTAATTCTTCCAGATCATTTGTCGCTTCGGCCGCGCGTTTAACGGCGCTTTCGATTTTATCTTGCGGCACTTGGTTTTCTTTGGCTTTTTCAATGGCGGTTTTTAATCTGGGGTTGAATTGCGGATTCGGTTCTTGTTTTGCCGCGGCGGAAATCGCTCGAAGCAGTTTTGAAAATAAAATTCCTCGCTTTTGGTCAGCGACCCCCTTTTTATGTTTTATTCCTGCCCAATGAGAATGTCCGGCCATAATATTAAATAAAAAATAATAAATAAAAAATAAAAAAGCAAATAAAAGCCCCGCGGTGATTTCAAGAATTTTGAAATCAATACGAGGCGAGAGTAGTGAGAGTGGTGTTTTAAGGATTACGGATGTCTTGATTGCGAATGAGCCAGGTTTTAGAACGTTTTTCGTGAGAACCGCCATAAAAACGAAACGAGCGTTCCGCTGTGCCGTAGAGTTTTTTGTCGCGATAGGCAAGAGCGACAAGAGAAACTGTACGCGATTCTCGATAATTGACCCGAATTTGTAATTTAAAGTGTTGGCCCGGCGCAAGAATACCTGGCAATTTTTCGCCATCTTTTATAACTTGAAGATCGTCGGTGGTTCCATTAACTACGGAAATAATCCTATAAGGATAGTATATTCCATAATAAGGATAGTATGGCGAATAGTCGCCTAACACATAAGTATCCGGCCTAATTTCAATGGCGCAACCGATTAATAAGCCGATAACCAACAACCAACAACTTGCGGTTATTTTTTTCATCACAAACTACCTCCTTGTTTTTAAATATCTTTTTAAAGAAATACATATTTTTTTAATTTTGTCAATATCAGATATGATAATTCTGAGTTCCGATAAATAATTATTAATATCTAATACTACGACGATCGGCTTGTTATTAGATAATGGTCGGGTAAAATGTCGAGTAATTAGATTAATTAGATTAAACGGTTTAATACACGCTGTTTCCTTTTGATTTTTTATGCTCTATAATTATTTTAATGGATCAATCAAAATCTTTGATTAAGGAAAAATTGGAAAAATTGCGTCGCGAAGCCGAAGAGAGAGGCGCCCAAAGAAGAGCCAACAAAACAGGTTTTCCTTACGCTAATTTAATTGCCGCGCCGATAAATATGGACGCTTTAAGCTTAATCGATGAAGAAATCGCCAAAAAAACAAGAACCGCCGCCTTTGAAATTAAAGAAAAAAAAGTCGCCTTAGCGGTTTTTGATCCAAACGATGCCCAAACAAAAGAAGTTATCAAAAAACTCAAAAATGAAGGATACGAACTTTCAATCTTTGTTGTTTCTTTAAGCGCCCTGAACCACGTTTTAAGTTTTTACCAGTTTATTCCTAAAAAAGCTAAAGAGATTACCGGCAGTATTGAAATAGAGGAAAAAAGATTTTTAGAATTGAAAAACACCTTGATTTCTTTGGAGGCGATCAAAAAGGAACTCTTAACGTCGGAAGCCAGCGCGGCCGCCGCCACCAAGATTTTAGAGGTTGTTCTTGCTGGCGCTTTAGCTAATCGCGCTTCGGATATTCATCTTGAATCGGCGGAACACGGCGTTAAATTAAGATTAAGAATAGATGGTTTGCTTCACGACGTTTTTGAAAATTTGGATAAAAATACCTACGAGCATTTACTTTCTCGAATTAAATTGCTTTCCCGACTGAAATTAAATATTAGCGACGAGCCGCAAGACGGCCGGTTTAGTATTGGTTTGCCGGACAAAGTGATTGAAATCAGAACGTCGATTATTCCTTCGGAATTCGGCGAAACTGTTGTTTTAAGAATTTTAGATCCGGAAACCATCAGATTAAATCTTTCAGATTTGGGTTTTCGGGACGACGATTTAGAAATTATTAAAAAAGAATTATCAAGGCCGAACGGTATGATTTTAAACACTGGTCCAACTGGCTCCGGCAAGACGACCACCCTTTATGCTTTTTTAAGGAACGCTCAGGGTCCGGAAATAAAAATCATTACTATTGAAGACCCGATAGAATATCATCTTGAAGGTATAGAGCAAACCCAAGTTGACCCTGAGGCCGGCTATACTTTTTCCAATGGTTTGCGTTCAATTTTGCGTCAAGACCCGGATATGATTTTGGTGGGCGAAATTAGAGATTTGGAAACCGCCGAAATTGCCATGCATTCGGCTTTAACCGGTCATTTGGTTTTTTCAACACTGCACACCAACGAGGCATCGGGCGCCGTTCCTCGTTTAATCGATATGGGCGTCAAACCTTCGGTGATTGCACCGGCGATCAATTTAATAATTGCCCAGCGTTTAGTGCGTCGGCTTTGCCAGAATTGCCGCCAAGAACAGGAAATCGATTCCGATTTAAAAATTAAAATTGAGAAATTCTTAGGGAGATTGCCGGCCAGAGTAAATAAAAATTTTCAAGAAATCAAAATTTTCAAACAGTCGGACGGCGGCTGCGAAAAATGTAACAACACAGGTTATAAAGGCAGGGTTGGAATTTTCGAGCTTTTTTTGATGAGTCCGGACTTGGAAAGACTAATAGCCAAAGAGCCGGTTGAGGCGGAAATTAAAGAATTAGCTTTTAAACAAGGAATGGTGTCTATGCAGGGAGATGGGATTCTTAAAACCCTTCGAGGAGTAACAACTTTTGAAGAAGTTGAAAGAATGACTGGTCCCTTAGAGTGGTAAAAAATAAAAACTGCCTGATTCTGCGGGCATTTTAAAAAACTCTTAAAACAAAAAGAGATTAAGAATTTCTTCGAGGATGGGCTCAGCCGGAACCAAACCGTCCGAAACTAAAAGAAATTCCTTAGATTACCCACAGAGTCAGGCAGTCTTAATAAAAAAACGTTAGCATATTGTATGAAAAAAGTCAAGGCCCGGAATGATGACGGTTATATCGATCAATATCTTCGGCCAACTAGTTGGCAGGAGTATATTGGTCAGGAAAAAATCAAGAAAAATCTTGGTCTTATTTTGACGGCGGCGAAAAAAAGAAAAGAAACCATCGACCATTTGTTGCTTTATGGCCCGACCGGCTTGGGAAAAACTACTTTAGCGACTTTAATTGCCAAGGAAATGGAGGCCAATTTAAGAATTACCACCGGGCCGTCGTTGCAAAGAGCCGGCGAACTAGCCTCGGTTCTCTCAAGCCTTGAAGAGCGGGATATTCTTTTTATCGACGAAGCGCATCGCCTGAATCGAGCGATTGAAGAAATTATTTATCCGGCAATGGAATCGCGTCAACTTCATTTGGTTGTCGGTAAGGGATTGGGAAGTCGAATGGTTTCGCTTGACTTACCGGCATTTACTTTAATCGCTGCCACTACGAGGCCGAATTTATTATCAAATCCTCTTCGTTCGCGTTTCGGAGCAGTTTTTCAATTCGAATATTACGCTTCTGAAGAAATTAAAAAAATTATTGGGCGCTCGGCCGATTTATTAAAAATAAAAATTAAACCAGAGGCGGTTTCTGTGATTGCCAACGCTTCTCGTTTTACGCCGCGAATAGCCAATCGCCTTTTAAAGCGTTGTCGCGACTTTGTTGAAGTTAATAATCTTAAAGAAATCAATGAAAAAGTTGCTTTTGAGACGCTTAAATTTTTGGAAATCGATGAGTTGGGTTTGGAATCTTACGAGCGGCGACTACTGGAATTGATTATTAAAAAATTCAATAATCGGCCGGTTGGAATAAACGCTTTAGCCGCTGTTTTGGGAGAAGAAAAAGGAACAATTGAAGAAATTTACGAACCTTATTTGCTTAAAATCGGTTTATTACAAAGAACGCCGCAGGGAAGAATGGTAACGGAGAAGGCATACAAGCATTTAAACCTTAAGCATTTAAATCCTAAGCAATGTATATAGGATTAATAAAAGACACTATCTAGTATAATGACGACCGTCGGTTATTAGATATTAGTATTAGATATTAGATAGTTTGTGAGAATTAATTATAATTATTTATGATTATTATTGATGAATTTCTTCCTAATCCTGTCGGCAAAGACGCTGAAGGTGAATGGATAAAATTATTTAATAATGAAAATAAACAGATTAATCTTTTGGGATGGAAATTAAAAGACGCCTCCGGAAAAATCTTCGTTTTTAAAAATAAAACAATCGGCGCCGGAGAATATCTTGTTTTGGACTATAAAACAACAAAAATTTCTTTAAATAACAACGGCGAAACGATTTTTCTTTACGATCAAAACGGCAAATTAATTTCTCAATTAGGATACGAAGGAGTTGCCGAAGAAAAGAAAATTTTTAGCCAGCAAGGAGCAAAAGAATTATCGGCATCGATTATTAATCCGATTTTGAATAATCAAACAATAAGCGCGGCTCAAAAATTCGACTTCGGTAATTTATTTGTCGGAGTCTTTTTGGCTTTAGTATTGGCTTTTTCTTTTATTTTTATTTTTAAAAAGATTGATTTATTATCGGACTAGTAAGGCAGTATAGTTGACTATACCGTCGCACAATTAAAATAATGCATTACAAAACAATCTCCTCTAAACAAACAAAAAAACTCGCCGGTTTGTTGGCGGCTGAAATTTTGAAGTCGCGATTAAAACAAAAAAACGCTTTGGTTTTGGCTTTAAGCGGCGATTTGGGAGCCGGGAAAACGACTTTTGTTCAGGGGTTTTTAAGAGGTTTGAGTATTAAACAAAAAATCACCAGCCCGACATTTGTTTTGATTAAAAGTTATAAATTAAGAATTAAAAGTCATTATAAAAATGTTTATCACATCGATTGCTATAGAATCAAAAAAGCCGAAGAATTATTGGAATTAAACTTGAAAGAAATTATAAAAAAATCTCAAAACATCGTTTTAATCGAATGGCCGGAAAGAGTAAAAAAAGTTCTGCCGAAAAATACAATTTGGTTAAAATTTAAACATGGAGAAAAAGAAAATATTAGAGAAATTTTATTTAATTAAGCGATATTTTCATAATGCCTAACAAGACAACTTTTTTCTTCAATTGTCAACTTATTCGGCTCGCTCAGGGTTATAGCGATTAAGTCTATTTTCCAGCCCTTATTGTCTTTTATTAAATCTTGGCAATGGCCGGCATATAAAGATGCTGTTCTTTTTAGTTTTTGGAGTTTTGATTTAGTTAATTGATCTTCTGGTTGGAGTTGTTCTTCTTTTGTCAGCCCTGAGTTTTGTCGAATGGTTTTAACTTCAACAAAAACCAAGGTTTTGTTAGGCGCTTTAGTAATAATATCAATCTCGCCCCATGGTTTTCTAAAATTGCGATCAATTATTTTGTAGCCTTTATTAACAAGATATTTACAGGCAATATCTTCGCCAAGTTTGCCGAGTTGAGATTTGTAGGTCATTTTTTGTTATAATTATAAATAATGTATTAACTAAACACAATGAATCAAGAGTTTGCCGACCAACAAAACTTTCAAAAATTAAGTTATGAGTATATTCGTGGTCTAGTTGAGGGCGAGGGATGTTTTACTTTTTATCCCGGATTTCGAAAAACCGACGGTAGAAAAAGCAAATTACCTGCTTTTGTTATTGCTATGCACGAGAGAGATTTAGATTTATTAATTTTAATTAAAAACACCCTTCAATTACGAAATAAAATATATTTTAGAAACCCACCAACAAAAGATGGCCATAAAAAAGGACGAACAGTTGTTTTAGTGGTTAGAGAATTTGACCAATTAAAAGATATAATTATTCCGCTTTTTTATAAAAAATTAAAAGGTAATAAAGGAAAGCAATTTATGGAATGGCTAGAGAGGATTGGAAACGACCCAGATGTTTCTAATAGATTCAAATCGTTATATCGTCTTTATAAGTGGGGCATGTACGATACTCATCCTAAATTTACCAAAAAATTCAAAGATTAATGTCTTAAATCTTGTATTCTATGCGTAATTTTTACATACCCAAAACACGATTTTCGGCAAAAGTGTAGATTTCATGCGATTATCAGGTTTTTGACAAAACGCCAATGTTTCACATGTTTAACACTTTTTTGTCAAGAATGTAGATTTCATGCGATTATCCGATAATGCGATGAAATCTACACTTTTAGGAGTTCCTTTTAATTTGCCTTCTAAGCAGGTTTTCGAGGATAACTACGAAAACAATAAACCCGCTTATAAGAATGGCCGCAGTTTTGATGTCTTTTTTAAAAACATCGGTTTCAAAAGCGAAAATATAGCCAAGAGACACAAAAGTAATTGACCAAACTAAACAAGCCGGCAGACTGTAACGAAGAAGTTCTTTGGGCGGTGTTTTTATGAAGCCGCTGGCAACGAGCACTATTCGGTTTAGGCTCCAGGCGAATTTTGAGATAAAAATATACAAGCCGCTGCCATTTTTTGATTTTTCTAAAAACCCCTTTATTTTTTTTGAGTCAATGAATAAAATTTTTTCTTTCTTTGATTCGGCGAGTTTTTTGCCGATTAACCAATAGATTAAATCGTGGACAATTGCGGCTAAAAAAGCGATAAAGATGGTGTCAAAAATATCCAAATAACCCCTATGGCTCAAAACGCCGGCTAAAAGGAGGACAACCTCACCCTCTACAAGCACTCCTAAAGAAATAATTATGTAAGATAAAACCCGATGCGTTTCGGAGAAATTTAATAAGAGGGATTCCATAAAACGGCTATTTTAGTCCGTGTTCAATAAAGAATTTAGTGTATTGTTTGTCCATTATAAGTATGTGGTGCGATAACCAATCGCCAGAATACGAAGCGATTTCTTTTGCCAGTTCTTTTATGTTTGCTTTTTCATTTCTTGTCGCATCGAGATAATTTTTGATTTTTTCCCGATATTGATTATGAATCGCGACGTGTCGAGCGGCTTCTGAATAATGAAATTCGTCAAAATATTTTTCCTCGGTGCCTAAATGATACAAAGCGTAATCTCCTAATTGTCCCAAAGCCGCCAGTAATTCTTCCTTTGAAACATTTTTTTCTCCTAAATCAATAATAGAATTGGCGATTTCAAAAAAGCGCCGGTGTTGTTCATCGATTGTTTTTATGCCGACGCTGTATTCCTCGGTCCAAATAAATTTATTCATGGTTTGGTTTCGGTGCGCCCACTTGGAATCGAACCAAGGACGGACGGGTATAAGCCGTCTGCTTTACCACTAAGCTATGGGCGCATTAATTATTATTTATACCTCAAATTGAAACAATCTTCAATCATCTTTATGACCGTTTTATGACCGCTTAGGAAATTAGAGCGAGTGCTATGCTACAGTATAGCGCTCGCTATGTTTGCTTATTTTATTTCAATAAGTTTGAGATTAAATTCTTTTATCAAATTTTCAAATTCGTCTCTTTCAAGGGTTTCTTTTTCAATTAATTTTTGGGCGATGGCTTTGAGAACGTGTTTTTTCTGCCCGACAATTTTTTTAGCGGCGTCAAAGGCTTTGTCAATAAAGTTTTTGACTTCATTATCGATTTCCGCCGCGATTTTTTCAGAATAATTTTTTTCCGTGGAAATTTCTCTTCCTAAGAAAATTAATTCTTCGGTTTTCCCGTAAGTAATCGGTCCTAGTTTTTCCGACATTCCGTATTTTGTTACCAGCCGCCGCGCTAATTCCGAAGCGTTTTGTAAATCACTGGAAGCGCCAGTGGAAATGTCGCCGAAAGTTAATTTTTCTGAAACATAACCGCCGAGCATTACTGCCAAATCGCTCATGAATTGGGCTTTGGTGCGAAGATAAGTTTCTTCGGTTGGTAATTTTAAGGTGTAGCCGCCGGCTCGACCGCGCGCCACAATTGAAACCTTATGAACAGGATCGGCATTTTTCAGGCTGGCCGCCACTAAAGCGTGGCCCGCCTCGTGATAAGCCGTGATTTCTTTTTCTTTAACGGATAAAACCCGGCTCCGGCGTTCGGGTCCGAGCAAAACTTTTTCTACGGAATCGTAAATGTCCTGCTGGGTAATTTCTTTTTGATTTTTTTTGGCGGCTAAAAGCGCGGCTTCGTTCATTAGATTGCTTAAATCGGCGCCGGAAAACCCCGGAGTGCGTTCGGCAACGCGGCGAAGATTGATATCTTTGGCCAAAACTTTTCCGCGAGCATGTATTTTTAAAATTTCTTCGCGGTCATTGATGTCAGGCAAGTCTAAAATTATTCTTCGGTCGAATCTGCCAGGCCGCAATAACGCGGGGTCTAAAACATCGGGTCTGTTGGTGGCGGCCAAAACTATTCTTTCGTCATTTTTTTCAAAACCGTCCATTTCCACCAAAATTTGATTTAATGTTTGTTCTCTTTCGTCATGGCCGCCGCCAAGGCCGGCGCCTCTTTCTCGGCCAACCGCGTCGATTTCATCAATAAAAATAATACACCGGCCGGCTTTTTTGGCGGTCTGAAACAAATCCCGAACACGACTGGCTCCGACTCCGACAAACATTTCCACGAATTCCGAACCGGAAATGTGAAAGAACGGCACATTGGCTTCTCCGGCAACGGCGCGCGCCAAAAGCGTTTTTCCGGTTCCGGGAGCGCCAAAAAGTAAAACTCCTTTGGGAATTCGAGCACCGAGTTCCAGGTATTTTTTTGGATTTTTTAAGAAATCAACAACTTCCATTAGTTCTTCTTTGGCTTCTTTTAAGCCGGCCACATCTTTAAACGTGACGCGGTCTTTAAATTGGGCAAAAAGTTTGATATTGGCTTTACCGAAAGTAAAAGCTTGGCTCATACCGGTTTTCGCTTGTCGGAACATCATCCAGAAAAAGAAGCCGATGATTAAAAGCGGCAAAAGCGCAGGAATTAAAATGCCGGCCCAGAAACGAAAGCCTGATTCCTCTTTCACTTCCAAATTGACTTTTTGCAAAGCTTCGGGATTAACACCGAAATTTTTCAGGGTTTCGGAAAGTCCGGATTCGGCTTCTTTTTTAGAGACCGCTTTGGAGCCGTCTTTTAATTCGATATTTAAATCATTTCCGCTGATGCTGACTTTCGAAATCTCGTTAGCATTTATTTTGGCAACTAATTGATCGATACTTAAAACCGTCGGCGGTTTTTGTTCAGCGTAAAAAAGCGAAAAAATAAACGCCACCAAAAGAAGCGTTGTAATTGCCCAAAAAATATTTTTAGATAAAGTTTTCATATTTTAAATTATATTGAGGTTTCTGGCGTTGGTCAATTTTTTAAAATAAAATTTCAAAAAAATAAAATAGGGGCGAATCTTATGGCATTCGCCCCTTGTATCGAGAAAGAGGATTGATTATTGTCTTTCTCGCCTTGGCGCGCTCTCGAGATAAGGCCGCGCCCGCCAAGAGAGTGATTACGAAATTGGAATTGTCCTGGCGTCCACAGTGAATCCCGGAACAATCTCGCCTATGTGGTAAGCAAGGTCGGAAACGGCATAAGGGCAACAAGAATTTTTGGCGATTACTATAATTCCTAATCTGTTCACGTAGAGTTCGCCCATATCTTTGACTGCCTTTTTTAGTTCGCGCAAGCGCGTGGTGCCTATTGTTTTTGGGAAAATTATTTGGAACGTTTTTCTTTTCATTTCAACAAAACCAATCACCATTTCGTTTTTGTTATCGTCTTTCATTATTAATTCTCCTCCCTGATTTAAATTGTTTTCCTGCTCAACAGCTAAAATCTTATTATACCTCCTTTCTTTAAAAATTTTATGAAAGAACTTCTTGCGGCTTCTGTACCCCCAAGGTCGGTATCCGGCCTATCCGGAGAAGCTCGCAAGCTATTCTAATAATACAAGAGAAATTATTTTTGTGTCAACCCCGTTAGAAGCCCGATGCGATTTCGCATCGACATCCCGTTTAGTAGCGGGATTGCTTCTAACGGGGTCAACATCTATGACATTCTTATTTCTTGAGTTTTAAGACGATTCTTTTTTCTTCAGGCTTTATTGATTCAATAACGAATTGATATTGCTTGCCGATTTCTAAATTTTTTTTCATTTCTTCGAGGCTTCCGAATTCAGCCACGTGAATAAGGCCTTGGAGATCGTGTTCTAAATTGATATAGGCGCCGAAGGGATTATATTTATAAACCGCGCCGGAAACTGTTTGGCCCTCACTAAATTTTTCCTTGGCGAAATCCCACGGGTTTGGCTTTAAAGCTTTAACAGAAAGAAAAACTTGGCCCTCTTTAATTTCAATAATTTTGGCTTTAATTTCTTCGTCAACCTTGACTATTTCTTTTGGATTGTCGATTAAGCGGTGGTCCAATTCGGAAATATGAACCATGCCTTCGATTGCCGGTTGGTCGACAAAACGGACGAAAATTCCAAAATCGGCAATGCCGGAAACAATACCATTGATAACGTCGCCGATTTTATATTGAGACAGCAATTCTTTGACGTTTTCTTCGGTCACTCCTTTTTCGGAAATAATCAGTTTATTGGCGCGCGGATTAAGGTCGATAATTTTGACTTTTATCTCTTGGCCGACGAGTTTTTTTAATTCTTCAAGAATTTTATTTTTATCGCCGTCGTCCACTCTTGGATAATGTTCGTTCGATAATTGCGAAACCGGTAGAAAGGCTTTGATTTCGCTGACGTTGGCGACTAAGCCTCCGCTGTTAGCGCCGATTATTTTAACGGTCAAGACTTCTTCGTTTTCTTTCGCCTCTTTCAGTTCCTGCCAATTTTTTTGTTTATGGGCGCCGGCAAGCGATAATTCGACGTAGCCGTTTTCATTTTCCAAATCGATAATTTTGGCGACAACTGCGTCTCCGACATTTAAATCTTTAATGACGTTTCTGGCGTTTAAAAATTCGGCGCCGTAAACGATGCCGGTGCCGAATTTGCCCAAATCAAAATAAACCGCTCTCGGAGTTTTTTCTAAAACTTTCACGTCGATTAAATCCCCTTCTTTTAAAAAGGAAATTAAATCAGGTTCGGTTTTTATTATTTGAGCAAGCGGCGAAACGGTTTTTTTATTGTTGGCAATTAACATACATCAATAGTTTATCGATAATAATTTATCTGTCAACCGAGACAGCGTTGACAATTAAACTTCAATAAATTACAATTTTATTAATGTTAACTTCCAAACAAAAGCAAAATATTTTTAAAGAATATCAGCTTCACGAAGCCGATACCGGCTCCAGCGAGGTCCAAATCGCTCTTTTAACGAAGGAAATTACAGAATTAATCAGCCATCTAAAGAAGAATCCCAAAGATCATCATTCGCGCCGCGGATTGTTAAAAATGGTGGGCAAAAGAAAAAAGCTTTTAGATTATTTAAGCAAAGATAATCCTAAAAGTTATTCGGCGCTGGTGAGAAAATTAGGATTAAAAAAATAACGTGATTCATAAATCTCAGCGCGTCGGCGTTTTTATCGACATTCAAAATCTTTATCATTCGGCTAAGCATTTATACGGCGCCCGGGTGAATTATCGGGAATTGCTCAAAGAACTTGTTTCAGGCAGGCAATTAATTCGGGCAATCGGCTATGTGGTAAAAAGCGAGGCCGCTTTGGGCGAGGCGGCTTTTTTTGAGGCTTTAACCAAAACCGGAATTGAATTAAGGATCAAAGACCTCCAAATTTTCCCGGGCGGGCTGAAAAAAGCCGATTGGGACGTGGGAATGGCGGTTGACGCGATAAGAATGGCGAGCTTTCTTGATGTAATTGTTTTAATTACCGGCGACGGCGACTTTCTGCCTTTGGTTGAATATTTAAAATGGGGTTTAGGTAGAGAGGTCGAAGTGGCGGCTTTTGGCCGAAGCGCTTCGGCAAAACTTAAGGAAGCGGCGGACGTTTTTATTGATATGGAAAAAATACCAAAAGTGATACTAAAGAAATAAAAAATAAAATATAAAAAATAATAAATACAAACTTAAAATATCTAAATTCGCCGCAGCGAAAATACCAAATTTTTTATTTATTATTTTTAATTTTTTATTTAAATCATGAACTTACAAAAACAAGAATTTACTACCGAGGTTGCCGGCAAAACTTTAAAACTGGAAATCTCTAATCTCGCCGGTCAGGCCAATGCCGCGGTTTTGGGGACTTTCGGCGATACTTCGGTTTTAGTCACGGCGGTGATGGGAAAAGAAGACAGAAATATCGATTATTTTCCGTTAAGCGTTGATTATGAAGAACGTTTTTATGCCGCCGGAAAAATTATCGGCAGTCGTTTTGTCCGGCGCGAAGGCCGGCCGTCGGAAGGCGCTATTTTGTCCGGCCGGTTGATTGACAGGACTTTAAGGCCGCTTTTTGACCACCGGATGCGCCGCGACGTTCAGGTAGTGATAACGGTTTTGTCGTACGACGAAGAAAACGACCCGGATTTTATTTCCTTACTTTCTGCCTCAACCGCGCTTTTGATTTCCGACATTCCCTGGAACGGACCGGTCGCCGGCTTAAAATTGGCGAAAACCAAAGACGGCGAGTTAATTATTAATCCGATAAATTCCGAATTAATTCAAAAACCGATCTTGTTCGAAACTTTCGTCGGCGGCACCGAAGAAAAAATTAATATGATTGAATTGGCCGGCAACGAGGCTAAAGAAGATGAAGTGATTGAATCTTTTGAAAAAGCGCAGGCGGAAATCAAGAAATTGATTGAATTTCAAAAAAATATCCGAGAGAAAATTGGCAAACCAAAAGCCGAAATTTTGTTAAAAGAAATCGCCCCCGAAATCAAAGACAAGGTTTTGAATTTTCTGGAAGGGAAATTGGAGCCGGCAATTTACGTCGGCGGCAAATCCGAACACTACGATAAGTTAAGCGAAGTAAAAACCGGACTTTTTGATTACCTAAAACAGGAGGAAGTTTCCGATTTTTCCGGAGTGGAAAACTTATTCGAAGAAGAAATCGATAGAATCGTTCATAAAAACATTTTAGAAAACGAGAAAAGACCGGATGCTAGAAAATTGGATGAAGTTCGACCGCTTTATTGTGAAGCCGGGTTATTTAGAAGACTTCACGGTTCGGCGCTTTTTTCTCGCGGCAGCACCCGGGCTTTGGCGGTAACCACTTTAGCCGCGCCCGGAGCTGAGCAATTAATCGAAACAATGGAAATTACTGCCCGGCGCCGTTTTATGCTTCATTATAATTTTCCGCCGTATTCAACCGGCGAAGTTGGCCGCTTGGGTGCGCCGGGGAGGAGGGAAATCGGCCATGGCGCTTTAGCAGAAAAAGCCGTTCGGCCGCTTATCCCGTCTTCAGAAGAATTTCCTTATACTATTCGCGTGGTTTCGGAAATCCTTTCCTCCAACGGTTCTTCTTCGATGGCAACGGTTTGCGCTTCTTCAATGGCTTTGATGGATGCCGGCGTGCCAATTAAAAAAGCGGCCGCCGGAATCGCGATGGGATTAATAATTGACCAACAACCAACGACAAACGATCAACAACTAAAATACAAAATAATTACCGATATTCAGGGGCCAGAAGATCACTATGGCGATATGGATTGTAAAGTTGCCGGCACGCAAGACGGCATAACCGCCGTTCAAATGGATGTTAAAATCGAAGGTATTACGCCGAAAATATTAAAAGAAGTTTTGGTTCAAGCTAAAAAAGCTCGTTTGGAGATTTTAGAAGCAATGAATAAAGTTATCGATAAGCCTCGTCCGCAAATTTCTTCTTATGCGCCAGTTATTATGACTTTGGAAATTTCTCCGGAGCAAATCGGTGAAGTCATCGGCCCGGGCGGAAAAGTTATTAATAAAATTATTAAAGATACCGGTGTTGAAACGATTGACATTGAAGAAAGTGGCCGGGTTTTTGTAGCGGCGGCCGATCACGAAAAAGCATTGTCAGCGGTTCGTTACATCAAATCAATAACTCGGCAGTATCAAATTGGCGAAGTTGTTGAGGGTGAAGTAATAAAGATTTTAGATTTCGGCGCCATTGTCGATTTGGGTGCGGGGCGAGATGGGATGATTCATGTTTCCGAACTTAAAAACGGTTTTGTTGAAAAAGTGGAAGATGTGGTAAAAATCGGCGACCGCGTAAAAGCGAAAGTAATTAAAACTGAGAATGGAAGAATAGGATTATCGTTGAAGGCGATGAAGCAATAATTATATACGAACAGCGAATAAACCAGAATATTACGAATCCGTAATAATCGTTCCAATTCGCTGTTCGATTATTTAAGTAATTTACTCAATCTCGATTTTAGTCTTGCCGCCTTATTTTTTTTGATTAGATTCACCTTCGCGGCTTTATCCAATTTTTTATAAACTTGCGAGAGATTTTCTTTTGCTTTTTCTTTGTCGCCGGCGCCGACAATCTTTTTATATTCTTTAATAACCGATTTTAATTCGGTTTTTCTTTTTAGATTTGTTTTCCTCCGACGAATATTCTGTCGCAGGGCTTTTTTTGCTGATTTGATGATTGGCATGTTTAATATTTAAGAATTAATAATACAAGATTTAGAATAAAGCAGGAAAATTTTAATGTCAACAGCTTTAAAAAAAGGCGGAGCCGTGGAGATCCGCCCCAAATATTAAAACGATGCTTCTTGCGTCTTGTATTTTTCTTCTAACACAAAAGGGAATATTTCGGCTATCTTTTTCGAATGCATCGGATATTTTTCTCCGAGAAATATATTTGCAGATATCCTCGCATTTAAAAGATTGACGAAAAGATTATCTCCCGGTGTTGTTTTGTCATTGTGGATGTTACTATTTATGACAGCCGCCCTTGCTAATGCTTTCATTTCCTGAATTATATACTCGGGAAGTTCTTGAATCATCGCATTTGCTTTATTCATCTCCTACTTGCCTCCTTTTCTAAGTATTTTTTAATTCGATTACCCACTTGATGATTCTGATATCTCTGTTCCAAGACCTATTATTCATCTCCTTTTAGGTTTTATGCCGACAAAAATTATCGATTACTGACTAAATAATACTAAATAATTTTAAAATGTCAACCCGGAATGACGAAGTATATTGATAATATAAATTCTATTTTAGGTAAAAGAAATAAAAAAGGGGTTAACATGAATAGTTAAAACCCCTTCAATACAACAGATGTTACTAAGTGTCTTTACTTACCTCTTTTTTCTTTCTAGTAGTGTTCGCAATAACTTTTTCTATTTCTTGGGCCATTATTTCCCCAAGCTCACAAGAACTCATTCCGTGCTTAATGAGTTCTCCTTTTCTGTATAGACTTTCGAGATACATATTGTAGGTGCCAGTTATTGAATCATAAAATATTCTAAATTCGTCAACGTCGTGGCAACCTATGTCAAAACCCGGGTATAGTTTAAAATTCATGTTTTCACCTCCCTTACGCAATTTTTTTATACAGCCACCACGGCAGAAGCCGAACTAGGATTTCGTAAAACCACCACCTTATGGGCCCTCGCGTCCACCATTGCTTCGATTTACGAGAAAACCAAAATCTGTATCTATTGAAATACATTTCTTCTAAAATCACAAATCCCATTTTCCGCAAATCACGTTCGCATCGCCATTTGTGAGGAGCCGCAGCAACAACACTGACCGTCTTCCATCCTTTTTCTTTTGCTAATTCCTTTGTTTTTTCGGCTATACTAAGAGTAGATAGATAAATTTCTTTTGCGCCGATGGTCAAGAGACGACCAAGATCTACAAAATAGATCCCCATAACAGAGTGAATTATAGGAACATCTGTCTGAGTCACTATCGGAACCATGTTTTTTGCGGCAAGATACTCGGCGAAGTCTGCGATAATCCTATTTGGGCAGGTAGGTTTGTCATTATCGTCAAATTTGCCGAACGCGAAAGCTACAATAACATCTGGTTTTATTCTCATTTAAATCACCCTCCTTTTTATTTTGTTTTAAACCCGACAAAAATTATCGGTTACTGATTAAATAATACTAAATAATTTTAAAATGTCAAGCGATTGTGTTAATAGGCATAATTAATTAAAATAGATTTATGCTTTATTCTCTTTCCGGAAAACTAATCGCCAAAAAAAATGGTTTCGCGATTATTGAAGCCAACGGCATCGGTTTGAAAATTCTTGTTTCCGACAGAACTTACAGGGGTTTGCCGGCAGTCGGAACAAAAACAAAATTTTTTTGTTTTTTAAATATTCATCAAGGAGGAATAGAGATTTACGGTTTTTTAAACGAAAAAGAACTGGAATTATTTGAGCTGTTGAACGCCGCGCCGAAAATCGGACCGAAATCCGCCTTGGCGATTTTGGGCAAGTTTTCTCAAGAAAGTTTGGTTGCGGCAATTAATAAAGGCCGGGCCGATTTATTGGCTCAAGCTTCGGGTGTCGGCCGAAGAAAAGCCGAGCGATTGATTTTGGAGTTGAAAGATAAATTCAAAAAAGAAAAAAGCGGCGGTTTTTTGCCGCAGGAAAGCGATTCTGAAATTAAAACCGTTCTTAAAAATCTCGGCTATCGGCAAAAAGAAATTGAAGAAGCGATGAAAAGTCTTCCGGAAAAACCCGAGAAGTTGGAAGAGCGGATAAAATTGGCTTTAAAAATTTTAAGCAAAAAATGATTTTAAGCGCGTTAAAAAAACTTATTCCTCGGCCGGTTTTTGAATTTTTTCAGCCGACTTATCATTATTTAATCGGTTTTTTAGGCGCTTTAACCTACGGTTTCCCTTCTAAAAAATTAGCGGTCATTGGCGTTACCGGCACCAAAGGCAAAAGCACAACTTCTTATTTGATCGCTCAAATTTTGGAAGCCGCCGGCTATAAAACCGGAATGGCAACAACGGTTTTATTTAAAATCGGAGAAAAAGAATGGTTGAACGATACTAAACAAACAATGCTTGGCAGATTTCAGCTTCAAAAATTATTAAAACAAATGGTTAAAGCCGGTTGCCGGTACGCTGTAATAGAAACTTCTTCGGAAGGAATTTTACAATATCGGCATCGTTTTATTGATTATAACGCGGCAGTTTTTACCAATTTGACGCCGGAGCATATCGAACGGCACGGCGGTTTTGAAAATTATCGCGACGCTAAAGTTAAATTATTTGAAAAAGTGGCGGGAAAGCCGAATAGTGTTGGTGTTTACAATTTTGATGATGAAAATGTAAGTTATTTTTTGAAACCGGAAATTGAAAATAAATATCTTTATTCTTTAAAACTTAAAAAAATAACGGGCGCGATTCAAAATCTTTATCGAATAACCGATGTAAAATCAACAAAAAATGGCACGAGTTTTTTGTTCAACAACGAAAAATTTGAAATACCTTTAATCGGCGAATTCAATATTTATAACGCGGCCGCGGCAATTTGCGCAGTTTTGGCTTTGGGCGTTCCGATCGAAAAAATAAAAAAAGCGTTGTTAATTACCAAAGCGCCGCCGGGCAGATTGGAAATAATAAACCCTTCGACTCGGCTCAGGGCGGGTAAGGGTCAAAATTTTACTGTGATTATTGATTATGCGCACGAACCATCAAGTTTAGAGGCGGTGTACAAAACAAGTTTAAAATTAAAATTTAAAAATTCAAAATTAATATGTTTACTTGGAGCGCAGGGCGGCGGCCGCGACAAATGGAAAAGGTCGGCAATGGGAGAAATAGCGGCGAAGTATTGCGATAAAATTATTTTGACAAACGAAGACCCGTACGACGAAAATCCGCTTCAGATTATAAACGACATCGAAAGCGGATTTTCGCAAATCCGAAATCCTAAATTCGAAACTCGAAATTTATTTAAAATAATCGACCGCAAAGAGGCAATTAAAAAAGCGTTATCGCTCGCTAAAAAAGACGATGTCGTGATTTTGACCGGTAAGGGCGGCGAAGTTTGGATGTGTGTGGAAAACGGCAAAAAAATTCCTTGGGACGAAAAGCAAATTATTGAAGAATTATTGTATGAAAAAATATGAAACTCTTCCTCATCCGGCGGAATTGCGGTTGAGGATTTATGGAAAAACGATTGAAGAGTTGTTTCAAAACGCCGCGGAAGCGATGATAGAGATTTTGTCGCAAAGCGTAAATCGCAGAGCACAAATCGCGAAAAAAGAAAGAATCGAAATTCAGTCAGTTGATTTAAATTCTCTTTTGGTGGATTTTTTAAGCGAGATTTTAGCAAGAAGCCAAATTAATAAATCTGTGTATCAGGTATCAAGTGTCAGGTGTCAGGCGTTAGAAAAAGGCGCAAAATTGGAAGCTGAAATTATAGGCCATCCGGTAGAAAAATTTGACGAAGACATCAAGGCCGTAACCTACGAAGATTTGGACATAAAACAAATCGATAATGCTTGGCAAACGGATTTAGTGCTTGACATTTAGATTGCCTACCCTATTCTTTCATATAGGTAGGCGGGACCATTTGCGGCTCCGCCCTTTTTATTTTTATATACAATTTGCAAGCATATAACTTTCATCTTTATTCAAATCGCCGAAGCGGGGGAGGCGATTGAGATAAAAAATCTGTTATATTTATATCAATTTCATGAATACTAATTCTGCGATCTCCACAAATCCTCCAGTCCTCTTAAGAGGACTGGAGGATTTGTATGATTTTACCGCTTTTTGCATAATGCTTTATAATTTTTGTTATGAGTATGTTATATAATATTATATGGGAAAGAAAAAGATAAAAGAAAAAGATAAAAGAAAAAGATAAAAGAAAAAGATAAAAGAAAAAGAAATGATTATTAACTTCGACGCTTTAATAAAAAAATCTTCTCTGCGCGAAATGGCGCTTAAAATCGCCGAGGCGGGGTACGAGGCGATTGAAATTCCGAAAGTTGTTTCGGAAAGAATAAATATAGAAAAAGGAAGGTTTCTAAAAATTAAATATAATACCGCTGATAGTGTTAACCCTATCAGCGATAACGAGATGGCGTTGCGGTTAGATTTGGATGATTTCAAAAGAGTGTTTCTTATTGGTATCGGCAAAGGCTCTTCATTGGCAGCGCTGACTCTATTAAAAATTTTATTGCCCCTAGGCCATCGTTTTGTTGGCGGCGTATCTTTAGATACTGAAATTCCAAATCCCAAAAGCCAAATTTCAAACAAATCTCGAATTATAAACTCTAAAATTAAGTTTTTAACAGGAACACATCCGCTCCCATCGCGGAAAAACGTTGAAGCCACAAAAAAAATCATCAAATTAGCGAAAAACCTAAAAAAAGACGATTTACTCATAACTTTTGTTTGCGGCGGAGGCTCGGCGCTTTTATGCGGTTCAGAAAAAGAATTAAAATATTCGCAAACAATTTTTAAAGAATTAACCAAAGCCGGCGCCGATATAAAAGAATTAAATACGGTTAGAAAACACTTATCCGATATAAAAGGAGGCGGTTTAGCGAAATTAGCTTATCCGGCAACGGTAATTTCTTTAATTATTTCCGATGTTCCGACGGCGAATAATGATTTATCTATGGTCGCTTCCGGACCGACGGTTTATGATAAGACCGCTAAAAAAGATGCGGAAGCTATTTTGAAAAAACATAATTTACGACCAACAACTTACAACCTACGACTTTTAGAAACGCCGAAAGATAAGAAATACTTTAAAAACGTTAAAAATATTTTGTTTTTCTCCAATCGCGAACCGATTTTAGCGATGGCGAGAAAAGCGAAGAAGTTGGGTTTCGAGTCAAAGATTTATTCGTTAAAACTTAAAGGTGAAGCGAGAAAAGCACTGATAGGTTTAACCCTATCGGTGTGTCCGGGAGAAGCGGCAATGGCGGGGGGTGAGACGACGGTTACATTAAAAAAATCAAAAATCAAAAATCAAAAATCAAAATTACAAATCAAAAATCAAAAATTAGGTAAGGGCGGACGAAATATGGAAGCGGTGCTGAGCATTATAACTAATAACTTAATAACCAATAACTTAATAATCTTAAGTATTGCCAGCGATGGCCGCGACAATACCGAAGCCGCCGGCGCAATCGGAGACATTTTAACACTTAAAAAAGCGCAAAAATTAAAACTGAATCCGCGGGAATTTTTGAATAATCATAATTCTTTCAATTTTTTTAAAAAAACCGGCGATTTGATTTTTACTAAGAAAAATAGTTTTAATGTGGCGGATTTGATGCTTGTCCTGAGCGAGTCGAAGGAGTAGTATTAAAAATATGACAAAAATATTTACCCCGTATGATAACGGCGATTGTAAATTTAAGATATTTCGTTTATAAATTTAATTTTTTAATAAAATATTATGATTAAAACATTTAATAAAAATAAAATAAAATTAAAAAAAATAAATCGCCGTTGTTCTGCGGGATTTATTAAAAAATTAAGCGAAGTCGGAATTAAGGATGTCGGTGAAGTTGGCGGGAAAAACGCTTCGTTGGGTGAGATGATAAAAAATTTGGCACCGAAGGGAATAAGAATTCCCGGTGGTTTTGTAGTAACGGCAAAAGCATATAAGTATTTTTTAGAAAAATCAAAAATCAAAAATCAAAGTTTAGAAGACTTTATCAAAGAAACATTAAAAGACTTAGATACTAAGAATATTTCTGATTTAGCCAAACGGGGAAAGCTTATTAGGGAAACAATTAAAAATACCGAATTTCCGGAAGATTTAAAAAGCGCCATTGTGGAAGCATACGCAGAAATGGAAAAGGAATACAGCAAAAATGTTGACTCTCACACCAAACGAGCGCAGACTTCGTCTAGCGCCAAAGGCGCCAGCGTTCGTTATGGTACGGGAGTTGATGTGGCAGTGCGCTCCAGCGCCACAGCTGAAGATTTACCGGGCGCAAGTTTTGCCGGAGAACACGAGACTTATTTAAATATCCGCGGTGCCGACGAAGTTTTAAAAGCGGTGCGCGCGGCAATGGCTTCGTTGTTTACGGATCGCGCCATTTCTTATCGCGTTGACAAAAAATTCGATCATTTTAAAGTGGCTTTATCGGTCGGCGTGCAAAAAATGGTGCGTTCGGATAAGGGTTGTTCGGGGGTGATGTTTACTTTAGACACCGAATCCGGTTTTCGCGACGTTGTTTTAATCAACGGCTCGTGGGGGCTGGGAGAAATGATTGTTCAAGGAGAAGTAACGCCGGACGAATTTTTGGTTTTTAAACCAAAAATTAATCAGCAACAGAAACCCATTATAGATAAACGATTAGGTATTAAAAATCGCAAGATGATTTATGCGGAACCAAAAGGCGTTTCCGTAAAAAATACAAAAATTATAAACACTTCGCAAAAAGAAAAAGAAACTTTTGTTTTAAACGACGATGAAATTTTAAAACTGGCAAAATGGGGAGTTTTAATTGAAGAACATTATACAAAGAAAAATAAGCGGTGGACGCCGATGGATATGGAATGGGCAAAAGACGGCAGGACCGGCGAATTGTATATCGTTCAGGCAAGACCGGAAACGATTCATGCCTTGAGGGATTTTACGAAAATTAAAGAATATGTCCTATGCCCTAAACCCCATACCCTAAACCCTATTGTTAAAGGCGCTTCTGTTGGAAATAAAATCGCGACGGGCAAGGCGCGGGTAATTTTGGACGCGAAAAATGTCGGCCAATTTAAAGCCGGCGAAATTTTGGTTACCGATATGACAGATCCCGACTGGGAACCGATTATGAAAATTGCGTCGGCGATTATAACGGATAAGGGCGGTCGCACCAGCCACGCGGCAATTGTTAGCCGCGAATTGGGAATTCCTTGCATTGTCGGCTCGGAAAATGCCACGAGAAAAATTAAAACGGGACAAATAATTACAGTTGATACCACTGGTGCCGAAGGATTTGTTTATGACGGCGCGCTGAAATTTAAAGTTATTGAACATGATGTTAAAAAATTGCCAAAACCGAAAACAAAAATAATGATGAATATCGCCACGCCGGAAACTGCTTTTGAAAAATCGTTTTTACCCAACGACGGAGTGGGCTTGGCGAGAGAAGAGTTTATCATTGCTGGGGATATCGGGATACATCCATTAATGCTTATCAATTTTGATAAGCTAAAATCCGAAGCACGAAATTCGAAATTCGAAACAAATTCAAAATTCAAAATTCGAAATTCGAAACTAAAACAAATTATTAACGAGATAGAAAAGCGAACGATTGGTTGGGAAGACAAGAAACAATTTTATATTGATAAATTAGCGTATGGCATCGCGAAAATCGGTGCGGCTTTTTATCCCAAGCCGGTAATTTTAAGATTTTCCGATTTTAAAACCAATGAATACCGGACGCTTATCGGCGGTGAGTTGTACGAGCCGAGCGAGGAAAATCCGATGATCGGCTGGCGGGGCGCTTCGCGTTATTACCATCCGAATTTCAAAGACGCGTTTATTTTAGAATTAAAAGCCATTAAAAAAGTTCGCGAGGAAATGGGCTTAGACAACGTGGAAGTAATGGTGCCGTTTTGCCGAACGCCGGAAGAAGGCAGAAAAGTCGTAGAGATTATAGAAAAAAATAATCTAAAACCCAAAATCCAAAATCTAAAACCTCTTAAAATATATGTAATGTGCGAAATTCCTTCTAATGTTATTTTAGCCGATGAATTTCTTAAAATTTTTGACGGAATGAGTATTGGCTCTAATGATTTGACGCAATTGACTGTTGGTATAGACAGAGACGGCAACGAG